>Ga0099824_1001535_pt1 | contig 32654 bp, 16 predicted proteins | sample SiratrowhiteBW_FD_76837 | JGI IMG/M metagenome (GOLD analysis project Ga0099824, IMG submission 76837) | Root nodule microbial communities of legume samples collected from California, USA - Siratro white BW | ecosystem: Host-associated > Plants > Roots > Nodule | place: USA: California... | reverse complement strand
TGTTAACTGTAACTCTTGGTTCACTGAATTGAATTGTTAGTGTAAGATATAGAGTTTAATTTATATTAGCGTCTTAAATTTCTCTTTTACTAATATTTTTATAAATTTTAAAATAAATTTAAATGTTCTTACTCAATATAACCAAAATGGTAATGGCTAAGTTGGGTTGGGTTGGATCAAAAGAAATTTCACGAACTCAACCCAAATCCTATTATTTTAATTAATTTAGATCATAAGTTTAATCAAGCTCAAAATCTAACCAGTGCTCTAAATTCATTATATATAACATAATAGATTATTTTACAGAACCTAATTATTATATTAAATGAAAATGAATTATTATAAGGGTAAAATGAACTATTATAAGGGGTAAAATTAGTGCAAAACCTAATGAATAACATGGGCAGAACAAATTTAGAGTTAGATGAACATGATGAATGGAAGTGATTAGAGGGACCATCAAGTGTATTATAAACTTTGAGGTACATGTATATTTATATTTCGATTGTTGTCCTGAAAGATATATTTAATGTAAAGTTTACTGATATTATTAACGTCATCATATCATATCTAAAGTATTATTCTTTCTGACGTTAATAACAAATAACATGTGATATTATGAAAATGTGTCATTAATTCAACAAAATAATTATAGATTGAGTTATTTTTCAAAATAGTGAGAGAAAATTAAAACAAAACTTATCATAGCATGTAACAAGAAGAACTAATAAGTATTTTTAATAATTTAAACTTAAAAACGATAATATTACGTTAAAAAGACTCGTGTAGATAGAGAATGTTGATTTGAGGGAAATTCGTTACTCGTCATTGATCAATCAACCTCACCTTTGGTGGAAACATTCATCACGGACCTAAACGATATGGGACTCACGCCACATTGAGACTCTTCTAATTGAATACAAGCGTTAACTATAGGCAGGTACTACTATTACTACCACACTACATTGATTATTTCTCACCACTGATCCTATTAATAGGTTGGTGGTTTAGCAGAGAAATAGGCAACAGCACCTACAAACGGTGCATTGATGTACGTTGCTGGCTCTGACTGCTGATAGTTATTTCGATCATCGGAGAAGTTGTCATTGCTATCAGGACCACCTACTATGGCTCCAACAAGCTCATTTGGATTGGGAGACCCTGCATTCAGATACTGAAACCCCTCGTTGCAGGCTATGTGCTGAGCCCTTGCATGAATGGAAGGTAGAGAGGAACCCCTGTGGTGGATATGCTTCGGGTAACTCTCCCCAAAACCCACCATATAAGACATCTTTGTCGGATTATTGCCCAGAATGTAATCGACTTGTGCTTGGGCTAGTTTTACGAGGTTTTCACCCGTGACCGTTGAAGACCCACATCTGACAACGCCCCCGTTTGCAGAAAGATACTTTGCGTATGTCAAAAGGAGTAAACTTGTCGATGTCACGTATTGCAAATTGCTCTCACTCCCCTTGTACAGAAGCCCCCCTGCACAATTTCACAGTAAAATATTTCACTAAAATACATCAAATAAGCAATGAATGATAAGTTTTTATAAAAAGCATCATATATTTTTCTTTTTCTGATACCAGATTTTGTTAGTCTCGTGGACTTTTTTCAACAATGAACCATGAGGATAATATTAAGTAATCGAGATTTGTTTTTTACCTCGGGTGTACTGAGCCTGAGAACCAGGTACTCCTGACATTAGCGAACAAATGTAATTATCTGAATGCGCCTTGTATAATTGGAACTCTTCTGAATTTTTCTCCAAGAATTCCTGATATCGTGTCCATGCAAAATAAACCTTGTAATCAATTTGTATGTTTAACTTTTATAAAAGTTATCTGGTCTATTCTTTAAAAAGTAAATGTTGCACCAGTTTATTTTAGTTTATGAAAAAATGTTTAGTTTTTTTCTCTATAAGAATATAAGTATATCTAAAAATTCTATCCACAGGAAATTTTAGTTGAAAGTAAACAGAGGGTACCTTGGAAAGGAGGATTTTGGTTCCAGGTCGCTTATCATCCCAGCTGAAGGAGAAACCATCGTCATCAGCACCTAAAATGTGGCCATTGGATCGTATATATTGCATGTATGAGCTAGTTCCTGAGGCTCTATAAATCCATGATGCACCCCACAGAAGTTCATCCTATTTAGTATTTTAAAACAAAAACGAGTCTCATTAGAAACCATGCATTCGTGCCATATGTTTCATTGTTTCAAATGTAATCGAGTTTTTGAAGCTATGTGTGCCTTACATGGTATCCGGAGTAAGAGCAGTAGAATGGACAGACAACAGAACCAAGAGAATCACTGTAAGAACCCCTGTAACGGTCTGCAAAATTGAATACCTGAAAAGAAACGTTGAGATTGATTAGAAAATTAACACTCAGAACACTTAGCTAGCAAGAAATGAAAATGGGAGAACAGTTTATGCATATTTAGTAATTACTTTGATGGCTGCTTGAAGCAATTTGGAGGAATATGGTGGATCCGAATCTCTGAATACTATTGAAGAAGCTGCCAGTGCAGCTGCCGTCTCTGCTGCTACATCTGATCCTGGGTTTTGAGCTGATACCTTATACACATTGCGTGGAGTGTCCATATCTTCAGGCCTTTCCCAACACTTGTGATCCATGTTCGGATCTCCCACCTGCATTAATCAACCTCTCATGTTCATTTCTATCAATTTTCTTTCATGGTTTTTCTTATAAATCTTGCATCAACCAATGAGTTAACTTTTGGAGGCAAAGAACTTAAGTTGGTGGCATGCTCACTTGGACATATAATGTGTCAGGGGTGGTGGTGGCAGCCTTAAGAAGGTAATCTGTGCTCCAGCGTATAGCAGCTCTAGCGTTTTCAATTTGGTCCGTCATTGAGCTTCCAAATTCAATCACACTCCATGCTAACAATGTAGTGGTGAAGGCCATTGGCAACCCAAACTTAACGTTATCTCCAGCATCATAGTAACCACCTACTAGGTTCACCTGAATTACAACATTAATCATGATTAAACTGTTAATGAGAAAAATTGTAAGACAGTTTAGTTTAAAATATACATGATAAGAAGAGCCATCGGACAATCCAGAATCTCCCCTCCATGTTTGTCTCTGGTTGGAAGGCAATTTTCCAGACCGTTGTCCCTCAAAGAAGAGAATGGATTTCTCAAGAGCCTCATGGTACTCTTGCTGGGTGAAAGCTGAGCTTAGCTGATGAAACGAAGAACATGATATTAACAACAGAAAGTGTAACATTAGAGAAAATGTGGTGACTGAAGCCATCCCTTTTGGCATGTGCACTTCTTTCTTTAGCTGAGACAGACAGAATTGGAGGCTTCAGAGAATGGAGTGATGGTTTGTTTATAGTTATAACGTGGGACATGGATTGTATTTATAACAGGGAGAAGCAGTAAGCTGGGAGATTAGTTAACTTGTCATGGAGTATTTATGAATTAATTAACACAATTTGTTTCAAAAGTTTCATCATTTTAAGTGATAATGTTGGACTCAGACAAGATTGTGTTGTGTAGTTTAGAAAGAAGGGTTAGTTAGGTGGACGTTAATGGTGATTGGTCACATGATCAACTGCGGCAAACGGGGCTAGCAGAAAGTCCAAACATGTGAGTGCTTTTTGGACACTTGAGGTGAAGAAAGGACATTTTGTGAAGAATGCATTGAAAATAAATGCACGTTTGATTAGGATATAGTAGTTATGTTACTGTGGTTATAATTGGCGAAACTTACGCCAGGAAATTGGACTTAAAACTAGTTAGAAGACGGGTATATTGGAGAAGTGTAATTTGTCTGTAGCAAAGGGAGGAAGTCACGGACACGAAATTAGGAGTCACATGAGGAAATGAGATAGTTGACGGCCACGAGTGAGTAGCAAAAGAAGAGAGACTGGTGATGTAGAAGGTTTGCATGAGAACATTTTAATGAATATAGAAATGCCACAGAGCCAATCAGAAGAACCATAATATATATCATGTGACAGGGATGTTCACATGAATGGTCAAGGATTCGTGCATTTCTTTCGGTGGGAAGAGAAAAGAAGTGTATCTTCTGTAAATTGTAATGCGTGAAAGCAAAAGAGGAAGAGATGAGCCACGCCACCATATTTCATCTAGGATTTGGTCGCTTCCTCATTACTTTTGTTTATTAAATTGTAAATTTCGAAATTTGATTGCTATTTCATTTACAGGATCAGTGATTTCAGAAAGCTGCACCAGACTTATCCCGGGACTCAATACAAAACAGCCAACATACTGCAGAGCCTATAGAAAAACTTATTTCCACAGTTGCCATCTATTCAACCCTTTCACGTCTCTAAATAATAATCAAATATTAAATTAAGTTATTTAATTAGAATATAGAATAAATTATTAAATAAAATGCTGGTAAAAATAGTTTTTTTTTAAGGTTATGTGATTTTTTCACGATCAATTCTTAAAACCGATAAATGAATCGTACAAACAGCATTTATAATTTTACTATGGGTTATAAATATTTATTTCTATGTAATTTAGTTTTACTATAAATAAATAATTTTAATATATAACGTATGTAATAAATAATTTATATTGCTGCAAAGGTTATGGTTAATTTTTTAATTATTTTTAAAATTTTAAATTTAATTTATTTCAACAATTTTTTACTTCAAGTTTTCAACTACTTTATGCGAAATATAATTTATGTTTCATATATTTTATATATCATGCTCTTTTTTATTTCTAAAACATACTAATCGTTGGGAGATGCCGTTGACTCCATGGGCGATTTTAATTCCATGTCTTGCTAGCAAATCAAGCTTTCATTTCGTTGGTTTCATGCTCAATTATTACAAGGGGTGAGATTGAAATTGGAAATAATAGCATCAACACGAACACGAGATTTTTTGTACAATGCAATTCAGTAAGGATAATTCCGACCATAACACACATCAGAATAAAAAACACGAGTTCAAAGGGCAGATCAATAGGGTAGTGAAAATCCTAAATTACTTTTCACATGCAGTGGTGTAAGTTCCACATCTTTCTATAGTGGTGTACAGCATTACAGATATCATAATTAAAAATTCTTGGTATAAATATCAGCCTAATCTTGCTTCTCTTTGTAACACCTGGTAGATAGAAACCAAAAAGGAAACTATCAATTAGAATTTAGCTATGAGCATGCGTACACGTAACAAGCAAAATCAATGGAAGTATACCTCTTCAGCAAACTTTATCAAAATTGTCGTCCGTGGTCGTTGTTGACCTTCCATGGGCACAAAATGCGCAGTTACAACGGCTGGAAATCCGGCACCATCCAATACGCCCTTCATTGAAAGATGAAACAAAACAAAACTACTGGTTGGACCTTTCTATAAGGATCAGATAACCAGGTGACAGTAACTGAGCAAGGCAAAGTACTCACCCGTACTATTCCAGCAACAAATGCTCCACAGTTAAACGTCCCCATGTCCTTTGGGATAGAAATGAATCTATAAAGCAGAGATCCATACAAGCTCACAACTAATTGATGAACAAAAATATAATATGTAACAGTCAAATAAAATGTCCAGACTGAAATTACTTGTTTACTAGCAGCTCTTTTTCACTAATCATGTATTCATCTTCATGTTCGGTTCCTTTCTCCAGTGAATCAGCTACCTAATATAAGAAAAGCATTGAAACTTAAGGAGCTGCTAAAAAACTAAGATAGTTGCCAACTTAACACATTCCAAGGGAAACGAGTATATGACATGATAAACCAGAGTAGAATGATTAGTGCTCGATTGTTAAAAACAAATGGTATCAAAGTTCCATTGGATTCAAGTCACATCTCTTGAACCGTGGATTACGATCATAAATACAAGATAAGGTAGGCACTGGATAATTCTCACAGCTAATGCACTCTATGTGTTTCAGGTCTCTCACACTAGATCAGCAAAGTGAACCGTGCATAAGAATTTCCAAAAGACAAATGGGAAATCAAGATACAGAACAAATGACTAAAATATACTGGTTCGTCAACAACCAAGGTTGTATCAATGATTGATGATTCTTTTATAAACAACATGACATGATGATCAACTCGACCCAGTATGCTCTCAAGCACCAAAAACCAGTTCAATGGATATCCATGAGTAGGGGAATATCACATAGTAACTAGAATATAAAATAAAACCACAAACTATTTACTTGCTCAACATTTAAAGGGCCTTAGACTGGGCAGTGTTCTCATTCCAAACACCAAATCAAGGTGAAGATTACTGTGAAAACCCACACACGCTTGCTAAAGCCAACCATCACAACTTTCAAGAGTGAACAATCAGAATGGCTTTGTATAAAGTAGTCGATCTTGTAATATAATGCACGATTCACAGCTAAAATAATCTTTCAAGATTGCAAGGCGAATATTTCTTATCTGACAGAATTCCACAGAACCTTTTTGCCAGTCTGCAAAGGCTATGCATAACAGGATGACAAAGGCTCAAAAACGAAATGTCATGTATCTAAGCAAATGATATTTCATATGATGGTGTAACACAACATTTATTTCATTTTTCCAAACATCAATAAAATTCAGGTATGATGGAACATAAGCAAATTTTGATAAAGGGGCTCACCTTTCCAAATAATACTTTCCACACTGTACTGTGTACAAAAGAAAGAATACCCAACAGCCGTGTCTCCCTTCTGTTTCCCTGTAGTTTAAGAATAATTATACATCAAACATGCTAACCTCATTCAAAAAAAAAGAAAGAAAAAGAAAAGTACAGATATATTCCACCCTCATGACTAAAATTAAATCAGTTAGGGCCAAGTTTCAATATACACAAACAATCAAATTGCTAAATAAACCAACAATTTGAACCATGATATCACAATGACAAAACAAAGGATGTGCATGCATTCTCTCACTTTAGAGCTAGAAGGTTAACAGGCCAAAGGAGTGGATCAGTCTGTTTAATACAGAGAATAGAAATGGACATCTATTAGTCTAGGTGCAAGTAAGAGTTGTTAATTATAATAATGGATGCCTTGCACTGATAATGATAAGACTTCATTTTTCTTAGCAACAAATTGTCATTACCAAATAATCTAATCAAGAGGAATATAAGAGATAGAGATGGTTATGAAAATGCCACGAGCTCAGAAACCACAAGGGATCATCTGAACGCAAGTGTTTTATCTTCTGCTCCTCACTTCATTTGTTTGATAAAAGAATCGAACCCGAGTGATAGGTTATATAGCTTACAACTTACAAGTCCAAGACTCCAAGCAAAAGCTCATGGATCGAGATATAATATCGATGCATAGGTTTATGCCATACCAAGTGATAAGTCCTTCAAAGAGAGGAAACTGCTGGATTGCCCAGTATAGTATCCCCTCTTATCAGGGTCAAGTATTACCTAATTTGAGTTCCGATCCCGGTTACGATAAACAAAAAAAGAAACGGTTACAAAAATTTGTGCCAGAAACCATACTTTATCTCTGTGGCAAAGCAGCTCAAGAACTCGTGCCCCAACCGCATATCCAGCATCCTCCAATCTGGTAGATTTACATTGTTAGATGCTAAACTTATAAACTAATTCGAGTCAATTTGAATATATACATTATTACTTTACAATAGTAAAGTATCAGGAAAATGGTGTTTTCAAGCCAAATCAATCTATAATTTATCTCTTGAAGCTTCTTAAGTTTCAAACAAAGTACGAAGGCACTATTGAATTGTAACTAAAATTTCAGATTAAGTGTTAACTTCCTGGATCCATGAAAGCAAAATAAATCATCCTTAACAATCAAGTACCTACTTTTTATCACACGATCTCCCAATTTTAAACCTAGGGATAAAATAAAAACAGAACAAATAAGCGATTATGATTAAATCAAAATGCAATGGATGATAACCTTCGTTCGAGTTCCCCAATATTATCGACCTGCGTTTGGTTGTACTGAACAAGCTCCGAAAACAAAAACGCGAATGCACTCAAACTAACCTGCAACAACAAATCAAATTAGCCGTGGAATTGGAAGCACGGAATCAAAGTGATGAATAATGCGAGATCTGGATCATTGATCTTGACGAAGTGGTTGAAAGAGGAAAAGAGTGAGAGAGAGAGAGAGAGTGGAAGAGAAAGGGACCTCTTGCTTGCCCTTGGTGAGGGGCTTGTCAAGGACGTTACCGTACTGCTTCACCTTTCCGACGCCGATCATCTTCTTCTGCTTCTCTTCTTAGGTTAACACAGATTTGCCTATTTCATCATTTTCGCTATATCCTATATTAAACATTTTAAAATTTTAAAAATACCAACATTTATTACAATCAAATTTCTTTTTCATCTGCCCTCACCAGATAGAATTAAGTAAAATATATTGATGATGCAAATATAAAATATCACTCTAAAATTTAATCACAACTTTTTCACTATTTTGGTGTGAGAGTTATTTTATAAATTTAGATTGTGCTTAATAAAGAATAATTTTGAGAAAATAAAATTTTATATTTTTATTAAGGTATTAATCGTATTAGAAGATTTCTTAAATAAAACATTATAATTATCTTATGCTCAATCATTTCTTTGTCTTTTTTTTTTCTTATTTTTGTTTTCAGGGTTAACAATGAAAATAAATTGTATTCCAATATTTCTTAATCTTTTCATCATTATAACTATCTTAGAATGATTCTTCTTCCTGAATTTCTAGATAGAAAAAAATATTTAACTTGGGGTAAAGTTACGATTATCTCTTCGATTATGAAATCCAAGTGAGATCTTCTCGATGAAACGCTTAAAGCATTTACCGAGATTAGTACAGCATGTAAAGAATCAACAAAATGATGTTATCTTATACCTTCAATTCATTAGCATTTGATATTGTAGATAGCGTTACTTTCTATGACATTTGTCATCAAGTTTGGGAAGATCTTCAAAATCAGTTCCCTCAAAGTCATGCACCGTAACTTTTACAGATTGTGATAGACATTGTTTGCTTGGCTAAAGATTATGACTATCACACATAGTTAAAAAAATATATATATAAAATGAGTTAGGATCCTATGATAATGCTATTTGCCTTTTTGTAACATATATTAAAGGTTCAAGCCATGCAATTTCTTATGGGGTTGAATTGATAGACTGTTATAGTTTGTTTGGAAAAAGAATTTTAAGACAGGTAGTTTTTTTTAAAGAATATAAAATATTTTATAACAAAATCTGTTGTTGGAGTAAAGAATTTTAAAAGAGTTTGAATTAAAGTAATTAAATTGATTAAAATTAGGAAATTTCTAGTTCAAGCTTAATTGAAAACATTTCAGCAAACATTAATTTAGATTTTTCTTACCAATGTCAATTGAAAAAATTTATCATTTAACATTGATGAAAAAAAGTCAACAAAACACCCTAATGGTCAACATGGCAAAACTAATTTTAATTAATGTCAGCTTAAATAATTATAGTGAAACTATAAACAATTTCTATTAACGTCAATTGAGAAAATTCTTGCAAATTTTTGATAAACTTTGATCGAAAAGTAACATGAATCAGTATAATATTTTTAATTTTAATTATTATTTATATATTTAAATATTTTTTTGAATTTGATGGTAATTGAAACACTTTATCTAACAAAATTAAAATTTACTGATTTTAAATTGATTTATCCAAATAAAATATTTAGAAAATAGATCAATTTAAAATAAAATAAATTCAAATTGAGTGTATTTGAATTCATTTTAATAATCCATAATAACACATCAATTATTATAAGAATATTATTTAATTATAAATTTGGAATTAATTTATTTTATGCGTTAAGATTTTCTTATATAATACATCCACTGGGCACGATCTTTATATATATATATATATATATATATATATATATATATATATATATATAAACAATTTACATTTTTATAATTATTCGAAATATATTAGAAATAAGTGATTCACAAGTAAACACATTAAAAAATATCTATTAAAACTTTTTTAAACAAGTTATATGAAACACATATTTATTTTCTACTCGTATCATAAACACATATAGAAAAAAAATATGAGAGAGGATTTTTGTTCTTAATGACGATTTTATTAAACTGATGATAATTCACATACAATTTTATTGTACTGTTATTTTTAATTACAACATTAGAACACCTAAAAAAATAAAAAAATTGTTTGTCTATTAGTTTTTTTTTTTCTCCTTAACTTTAGATGTGACATCTTAGATGTGTCTACAAACATATATTTGATCCTGGTACCATATCAATAATAAATCTTATCTTTTTCTTTAAAGATGATGTAAAAACAAATAATTACAAACTATAGAAAACTTAATAATATCTAAATTTTTATTCACTTTTAAAGAAGATAATATCATGTAAATTTAAATTTCTTTTAAAACTTTATTGCACTTTGCAGTAGTTTTTTTTTTTTTTTCTAATTCCTGAGATGTAAACTTCAGTGAGTTTTGATTTAAAATTAAGATCTTGTCGCAATACTTTAGAAGAACATAGTTGAAAGATCTGAAATAAAATAAGAGTAGACATAAGATTTATAAAATATATTTTGTTATTTATAAAAAAAATAACATTTTATGTGTGCCATGAAACAATGACAGAAATATTGGTATGAATAAACATAATTAAATCACATAATAATAAAAAGATTGAAAACTTTAAATATTTCGCACTTATGTGAAATGAGTAACACGATTATAATATAGTACATAGTTAAAGTCATCATTAATGATGTTTTTATATTGAATTAAGTAATTAGATTTAACAATTTCAACAACCATTCTTTAAATGAAAAAAATACATTTAAATCAAACTTATTTTTTAATCAAAATTGGAGTTAAGAGTATGACATGTCTTCGTCACGAATATATTTGTCACAATTAGAGATTTTCCTTTTCAATATGAAAATTACACTTTATATTTCATTGGTATATTTCCACCCAATAAATATTTCTTTGCGTTGACAACTAATAATAGAAAGACTTATATTTCTCTAATCACTATTTTATATTATTAAAATTGTGAGTTATCTACCTGTTTAAGGTATTTATTTATTTTTATTTCGAAACTATTAAATCATATATTATATATTTTTACATTAATAATATTATTATTCTTTATTGAAAACAGGATTTCAATTTTATATCAATTTCACAAAATTGAATAATAAAATGACTTTCACATTACTTATATACTTTATATTTATCATATATTTAGATGACATAAAATACTTGACAGATTTTTCATCTAGTCATCCTATAGCCAAATAGTTGTTGAGATAATAAATTCAATAAATTTCAGTAACACCTTAAATAATAAATTTTAAACTTAATCTGGCATCACAAAATATTTATAAAATAATTTTTGTATTTATATACGTACTTTGTTTTTATCACGTCTTTAAATATGTATGTAAAATTTTGAGTGATAATAATTTGACACGACTATGTATGTTCCACTCTCATTTAATATTATAAAATATTATTATTTTATTGATATATAATATTTTAATAATATAATACAATGTTAAATAGATATTATTATGAACATTAGTGACAAATTACTATTTTCATGAGTGGTTATAATAATAATAATAATATTATTATTATTATTATTATTATTATTATTATTATTATTATAATAAGGGTGGAAATTCTATCTTTCATTTAATGGGATAAAAAAATATATATAACACGTATTTAAACTTTTTTCTTTGCATGTTTTGCTTCATTTCTTCAATAATTCTGTCTTATTTATTTCACTATTAAAACAAAATAACCTTTTTTTTATTTACTTTCTCCTTGTTTTTTTAATATTTATTTTCACCTATAAGTTATATAAAATTCGTGCTTAATACTAATTTTGTACTAAAATAAAATGTAGGTTTTGAATTGTGATCATTCCCGTATTTAATTAATTTCATTTCTAACAAAAATAAATATTAATTATGTTTTGAAATTTCGACACGGGAATTTAATTTACTTCCGCGTTTTCTTTAAAAACAGTACACCATTTTAGAAAAAAGAAAAAAAAAGAAAAAGATGAATCAATTATTAATTATTAATAAGAAAACAAGTTTGAGGTCTGCTAATTTTGAGGGTCTCTGATTGAGCTGTTGGCCATGATGGACCATGACACAGAGACAGAAAAATAAAAGGGAAAAAAGAAAAACAGAAACAGCGTTAGTGGATTCTACCAAACAAATAAAAAAGTGTCAATGGAGACAGCAAGGATATTTGTATCCTGATTCCTAATATTTATTAATCTTTCTTTCTCATCTTATTTATAACAATTAAATTAAAAATTATGTTTTTCCCACAGACATAGTCCAATATATTATTTTTATTGGATATTTGAACTTAAGATATTGTTAACGAAAAAAAGACCAACTTACATTAATAATAATTAGAAAATTCTGACAATAAAGGTAATTCAAAATAAAAATTTATTATTACCAACTGAATTAATTGTTTTTTAATTACAAACAGCAACGGGAAGGAGTATTATTATTTGCAATAAAAATGTATTAAATTTTTCTACTGAATGGATTTTCATTATGAGGACCAAGATATGATCTGTTCTCAATCAATATATATTGAATGACATTCATATTCCCGAGTTGTGTCTCAACTTCCTCTGTTCTTCTTCTTCTTCTTCTTCTCATTCACTCTCGCCCTCAAAATTTCTCACTCTGTCTTTATCTTCAACTTTTCAGTTCAAAGCTTCAGATCACAACCGATCCACCATTCACCACTTTCTCTTCGCAAGGTAAGCTGAAAATGAAATACCCACTTTGACTGCGTTAACTTTATATATACTATTTCATTTTTCTCAACCAAACCAGACAGATTCATTCATATGGGGATCTTTTTAAGCTTTCAAAATTTGATTTTTTCTTTTGGGTTTGCTGGAATATTTTGTGCTCATTGTTGTTAATGCTTTTGGTTGACATGAGTAGCTCAATTTATTGTCATAGGCAAATCTAACGCGAAAAGTAGTCACTGAAGCCGATCCAGTGCCTTGTGAATTTGGAATTGGTGGTGAATTTAGATCTAAAAGCCACAGCAATGTCTTTTATCGGAACCCAGCAAAAGTGCAAGGCTTGTGAGAAAACGGTTTATCCCGTTGATCAGCTTTCTGCTGATGGCACTGCTTATCACAAAGCTTGCTTCAGGTGCTCTCACTGCAAAGGAACATTAAAGGTACCTTTTTTTGGCGTTATTATGTTTTTGTTAGTTGCATTATTTATTTGATGGCTTATTAATACTGTTGTTTATTTTTTTTTTGTTAAATTCTGCTAAAGATTCTTGCTTTTGTTTGACGCTGTTTTGCATCCATGTAAAATTTCGACGAGAATTTTAGCTGGTTGATAAAAAAGGATAGTGTGAGTTTATGATTTGATCAGAAAAAGAATTGGGACACCACCCTCATTCTTTTTTTAGAATTTGATGAAGCTGAGAATTTTTGGAGTGGAAAATTTTCACTCGATTCGTGTAATGACACAGATCTGCTCCTTTTACTTCGGGTATGAAGAAATAAACTTTTCCATAAATACTTATAGTTGAAAAAAAAAAAAAGTAAAATGCGTTGAACATATATAAGCTAAAATCAACTTATTCACCTTAACTGGAGGAAGCAGTTTTTTTTATGAAACTTCTATAAATAGTGAAGTGCTGCAATTGATTTTAACTTATGAGAGAAACTCAATTCGTTTTACCTTCTTATTTCTTTCCCTATGAGTGTTTGGAAAGTTTATTTGAACAGGCCTTAGTAATGTTGGACACTAATTGAGTTAGCATTTGTGTATTTGAGTTTAAAGTTTCATACAAATTATTTAATGGCCTGTTTTTGTTTCAGCTGAGCAACTATTCCTCAATGGAAGGTGTTCTTTATTGTAAACCTCACTATGAGCAGCTCTTCAAGGAGACTGGCACCTTCAGCAAGAACTTCCAGTCACGTATGTCTTGTTCTTTTTGTTTGTGTGGTTTTTGAATCAGATGTCTCTTTAATTGACCACATTTTCATTTTGAACAGCTGCAAAGTTAGCTGATAAGACCACTCCTGAGCTGGTAAGTGCTTCATTTTGCAATTTTCTAACTTCGTTGTGATAAACAGGTCTACAGCAATTGGTATTGTTGAATAACTATTGGCATATTTTGTTTATTCCAGACAAGGTCACCTAGTAAAGCTGCGAGCATGTTTTCTGGCACACAAGAAAAGTGTGCTACATGTGGGAAAACTGCTTATCCATTGGAGAAGGTAGGATTCTCAAACAAAATACTTGACGATGTTCAGTATCCATTATAAAGTTACATAATATTTTTGTTACAAATTGGGCATATGGATGTTCAAGTGTTAGGATTCTTATATTGGTTCTGTGAAATCAAGTGTGTTACCGCCTCAAAAATATCCTGTGCAAAAGAGGAGTTTGAACTTCATTTTCTTTTTGGACCACGGCTAGACTCTGTATGGCTTCCTTATCGTAATGGGAGATAATTGTGTGGAGATAAACGTTCATATTTTATTTCTGTGCTTAAGATGATGAAACATATATTCTGATTTAGTTCATAATTCTACAGGTCAAGAAAGCTAAATGACATTTGCTTGTGAATAATTCTGCAGCTTCTCCCTCCACCTACAAATAATTATTATAAAATTTCCATATAAATGAAATCAATGCTGATAGTCACATATACCTGGCAATTTGTGTTTGTGGTAATGTCAATCTCTTGTATCAGTTTATTCTAATTTTTTGTGAATAAGAGGGGAGAGTAGATTGGCAGTTGTTTTGGAAACTTTTGAAACTTCATAGATTTAGAATGAGAAATTTATTGTTGAGTAGTGTGGCATTGTTTTAGAAAACTATTTTTTAAAGCCAAAAGTTAAGAAGGGAATCAAACATACATGACCTTTATTACCCACTCAAATTCATACTGGGGATAGCTCTCTTAGAAAACTTCTGTCCCATTGACCATTTAGGTCCTGTTTAACCAATTTATCCTTAAATACTTATAAAAAAAGGAAAATGAATTTTTTTTATTTAGAGAACTAGCTCGCTGGAATGAAAGTGGAAAGTATATATTACCAAACTGAAAAATCTACCGACTTTATTTGTCAATAATTGCTTGAATGAGTGAAATGTATGTCTAATCATTATAAATCTGCAGTTTTGGACTTAACCAGAATTAGAACTTCATCTTGGTTTGTTGCCATAGTAAACATGCATATCTTTTTCTTTGTTTTTAGGTAACGGTGGAAGGGCAGGCCTATCACAAATCATGTTTCAAGTGTTCACATGGTGGTTGTCCCATAACCCCATCGAATTATGCAGCCCTTGAGGGCATTCTGTATTGCAAGCACCATTTCTCCCAGCTTTTTAAGGAGAAAGGGAGCTATAATCATCTCACAAAGTCTGCATCAATCAAACGGGCGGCGGCAGCAGCAGCAGCAGCCACTGTTCCAGAATCTTGAATGTTGGCTCCTTCTTCTATTGCCTTTTCTTTAACAAATACATTTTGGTCTATCAAGCAAGTGTTTGTATGTGTGGCTTTTTTTTGTTTTGATCGTTCTCTCGCGACTTCATTTCTGATTTTTTTTTACTTACACATGCGTGGCGTGCAAATCTTGTGTGCTTTATTTATACAATGGACATTCCGTAATGACTAATGAGTGCGTGATTTGCCAGATATTTCATTCCAATTTGATGATATTGCCTTCATTGCATTCTCTACCTAGTGTTAGCTTATAATTCAATTACATTTACATTCTTAACTTGAGATTATTTTAGAAAGATTCACCCAAAAGATTCCGTCTTTTTCATATATATAGTTCAATTGTTTTCATTTTTAGTCAAACTGATGCCATTATCGTATCAGCTGCATAAATATTCTGACAGATTTTTGGCCTTGCATGTGTTTCATTTGGCTCGGGGAAAATTATGATTCAATTACAAAGGAAATACACACACACACACACACACATATATATATATATATATATATATATATATATATATATATATATATAAACACAGGCAATTTTGGACCATTTGATTAGGAAACCCTCGAAAAGTTTGGTCCATTTATTGACCATTAGTTGAATAAATTAATAAATAAGGAAAATTTAGCGCAGCCTTTAAAAATGGCTTAAAAAATTTTGAACTTATGAAGATTTCAGTCAAAATTTGAACGACATCACAAATGAATGATAGACAAAAGTAATTAAACTTATTTAATATGATATTGCTCTTTCTTAAATTTATTTAAGTGTAAATTATAAAATAAACACGGCAATCTTAACCTGACCCATTAGATTGAAGGATTAGATTAGATTATGACATACATTATTATGTAATTAAATTATGACATTCATTATTAAATTATTATGTAGAAATTTTAAGTTAAACTGAACTGATGTAATTTTCAGTTTTAGTTTGATAAGTCAAATCCAACAATCTAACAACACATTTCTAATTAAGTAAGCGTATTATTACTGTTAGAGAATCTCCAGCTTGCTTTCCAAAACTTTAAAATTTATATCTTACAAGACATTGATACTGAAATATGTTAATATGATATGATCATTTTAAGAATAATAAAAATATTGAATTTTAATAATTAAATTATTTTTTATACATAAAAAAATGAACTACAAACAGAAATATTAAACAAAACTGGTAAGATAGTCTTTATAATGATGTGTCATGGCAAGATGATTTAAAATAAATAAAAAAACCTTGTAAAATAGTCTTAATAATAATTAATTATGGTGGAATCTTCCTAAAATAAAATAAAACTTGATTTTAGAATAAGCTTAATTATTCAAGTGCGAGTGTGTATATATAATATTTTTCAACTAATTTATCGTATCATATATTTAATTTTAATTTCTATAATTCATTTTACTTTTTATTATTATTAGCTTTAATAATACTTTCAATTATTTGAAATAATATCACGATATATTATTTTAACAAATTAGTAAACACATAAAATTATTGAATATATTATATATTAATCTTAATTTGAATACATAGACTTTTAACTTTCCAATTTTTTACTATTTTTTTCTTCTAAAGTGCAAAAGAAATACGAATTAGAAGTACATTAATTGTTAATAAATAAGTAAAAAATATATTTTTATATCTATTAGTAAATATATATTTTTTTATTTTTTCTTTTAGTACTCATTCTTATAAGTTTAAATGATATAGTTGAACTATAGAATGAATTTATTTAACCTAATTCATAACTAATAATGCATTTAAGTAAAAATTGATAAAATAAGAAGTTTTTTCTAAAAGATACTTTCTAATTTATATATTAAATTGAATTTTTATATTTTATATTTATGTTATTAGACGTGTTTATAAAGAAAAGTTACCTGAACAAAGTATAATATTATATTTTCAATATTTCGAATTTTATTTTTCATATTCACTACTTTTTTTAAAAGTGAATAGAAGCATATTTTACTAAAATAAAATAAAATTTATTTTAAAATAACTTATATTTTTTGACCGTCTAATTTATAAATTTATTACCTTTTAATCTTTTTAATTAACGTGTTAAATGAAAAAAATATTGAACACTAAGGAAATTATTAGGTTTTTTACTTAATTCATAATATATAGTGGTTATTACGATGTCGTTTTATAGAAAACAGTGGTGTTGCCGTTAGCGGCGGAACCAAAACCCTAATCAGTACCAAATGCTGGAAGTACCACCATCTTCCCCGCTCCGAGACCTTCTTCTCCGTTCATCGACCCGAATATCGGAGTCTCTGGCCACCGTCCCCTACACTCCACACCGATCCTCCAATGTCTCCGTCAAAGCCTTTCTCGAACCCCTCCTCCTACCTACAGCCTCCGTCATAGACCTCGCTCTCGCATGCGCTGTCCTTTGCTCTTCCGCTTTCGACAATTCCGGCATTCTCTCATGGATTCCCGGCCACCTCTCCTCCCTCGCCGCCTTGTCCTTCTCCGAGCTCTCCTGCTTGTATCTCGCCGAACTCGGGGACGGAAATCGTGATGACGTTGTTCCTCCGGAGAAGAGGTTGGTGCTGGAACTGATGCCCGAGGTTTTGCCACTTTTGAAAGAGAGGATTCAGGAGAGCTCCATAGATAAGTCCGATGAGAGCGACGAGTTCTCCGCGGCATCGGCAAGAGTCCCTGTTGGGTTTGCCATTCTCGCTGCTTTTCAGTTTAGATGGTTTATTACACAGGTTGGGTACTAGGGTTTCAGTACTTTGATTGTATGTTATGACAATAAAATGAAGATAATAATTTACCAGTTCAACTTTTATGTATTCTTAGTATGAAATGAATTCTACATTTCCAACTAGAAATTTCTGGGCACGCCTTTTAAAGTAGTTAACTGGTTACTGTAAAATTCAATCAATTATCAGGTTGTGACTGGATGGATGGTGTGTAGAAAGAACTTATGTTATGGATGCATGCATTATTTACTGATAACTTGAAGTTTGGTTCAGTTATTTGTGCCTTCTGAGAGATTAAGATAATAATTGGATTAATGACAGGTTGATTGTCCTCATTTGGGTAAATTGTGTGGATTGGTGATTCCTTGTGCACTGACTGCTGTTGATCATTGGTCCCCTGTGGTGAAGGTATGTGTTGTGTTGTAATTGCTATTGGAAGTTCAAATATAATCTAGTGAATCTTGAAATAGTTCTGTTTGTGATGAGTGAGTTTTGCTCTCTTGTGTTACTTCAGGGACAGGGCATGATTAGCCTCGCACATATTGGGAAAAATGTGGATGCAGCTGAGCTTGGTGGGTATGTGGACGCTGTTCTAGATGCCTGCTGCCAGAACACGGCTTCTGATGACGAGATATGGCATCTTGTGGTTGAGGCGTCGGTAGTTCTTGTGACTCTTACTCAGAGAAATAATCCCCGTAGTCCTTGGTATATTCATCCATTTCCTTTCTATTATCTTTCAATTGTACATGTTATAGCTTCGTGGGAAATTTTTAAAAATTTTCACATGTTAAATGCTGTAGGGAATTCTGGCATTCAAATAATTAGCTAACTGAATAAGCAGGAAAGTGGATGTTACTTATCCATGCCCTCCATCTTTATGCAGTTGGTTCTTGACTATTGTACAGACGTACTTTAAACATAGTTTTCACTTCTAGAAATATAGAATATTTGTAGTACCTGTTGATTATAATCCGTTAGCATTGATGCTTTTCATAATTGCAAGGGAATAACAAATTCCATAGCTCTGTTTATATAGCAAAGGAAGTTTTGCCCTTTAATGGATCAAGGGAGCTTAAACTTTTTAATTCTTTTTACAAACCTTTACTATGTTTGGTTAAGTGATCTCAATCTCATCATGTAGAGAGTGAAGGATATTTAATGGGGCAGATTTTGACTGTTATGTATGACAAGTGAAGAATTTTTATTTACTACTTGCGAGGATGTTATTTATTTTGGAAAAGGTTATATAACTTCCCTATAGGCCATACTGATATAAGTCAGCAAGTTTGCTCAATCTCTAAGGTCTTGGAATTCCTTTTGCTTGAATTCTTGGCTTTTAGAAGCATATATTGCATCTCGATTTTAATATATCTTTATTTTGAATAGGTTTGAAAGGATGCTAAATGAAATGATAAGTCATTTGGAGCGCCAGCCCAGAAACAAAGAACGTCGAATTGCATGGCTTAAATCTGCTGAATCATTATTTAATGGCGTTGGTCTTGTCCTTTTAGCTCACTTCAGGCGCATTTTCCCATTATTTTTTCAGTGGATGCACGCTGATGACAATGAGACTATTATTTCGGTATGTACCTTTATATATGTATTGAAACTTTGGACGACACTTTTAAAAGTTTATCTTACTGAACCAAAATTATTGATTGTAACTAGCATTGTTGATATAGATATACATTCAGAATAGTTGAATTGTTTTAACTTGGAAAAGGTTTCGACCTTGGCTTTCCTTTCCCTGTATGGTTGACATTGCCGAACATATAATGCTACTTTGTTCTTTTAGTATTTGGTAAAAAAGAAAAAAAAGTAATTTCTGATTAACTCTTTTATATATTCCCATTCTGCAGGTTCTAAAATGTACATATATAATTTGTAGACTGACGTGGATAAGGAACTCACCATTTATTGCAAAGTAAGTTAAAATTTATTTCAGACATGTGTGGCATTCATGTACTTGACAAATAGGGATTAACTTCCTGTAGCACTTGAGCATATCGTTACTTGTTTGTGTGTATTCATCCTTATCATAGTCAAAACATTATTCTGTAAGGATCTGATGTAAACATTTTATTGAATTGATGTCATGATTAATTTTTTTCCTTTGCTATGATGTGAAATCTGTAAGTTCCCTTTCTTTTTTATGATGTTTACAAGAAGATGAGGCCATGACTTACTTATGTTCCTGTTTGATGTTTATTCCACCGAGGAATGGAATGCTGTTTCTTGACATATTTTTCAACTGTGAACCTCTTGATCTCCAATTCTAGAGAAGGGTTGCTTTAGAAGTAATTTTACGGAACTCATCCATTGATATGCTAGAGATTTAGACTACATCAGCAGTCCTTTTCTTCCTACCCCATTTTTAGGAGCATTTTGAAATAACTGAAATTTATCTTGGTTTCCCACTTACGTGGCAGAATCCTGGGTCCATCAGTCAATGGATATAAACATAATTTCTATTCTATATGTGCCTTGATAATATAATTCATTTCTAGCACATAATTTCATTTTCACTTCAGATTGGTAGACGAACTTGCTGTTGTGTATAAGGAGGCAGCATTGAGAACAGCTCGGGAAGATATTAGAGCAAATATATGTCAGATACTGATCCTACTTCAGGAGTAAGGCTTTATTTTTTGATTAATTTCTTTGTAGAGTGATATATTCATTCCCATTTAGTCCATGTCCATGTCCTTTCTGTATACCCAGAAGCAGAGACTTGCATTTTAATGCGGCTTGGGACAAGCATCGATTGGATCCAGATTTGACCATTCTTAATCTGTCATTAAGGGGAAGAAGTAATACTAAGACTGTGCCTTCAGAGGATTGTCTTCAGCAGGGTTCGGTACCCGTTCAATGATAAGTTGATCGCATTTCTGATTATTTCAATGTTATCAATTTGAGTTAATACGTGTACATGTAATTAGATAGTAGATGTAATTGAATAGTAGATATCTTGGGGGCCAGAATAACAAACATGCTAAGTTTAGTTTTGTTTTATATTCTTTGAATTCATTTTTTAACTATTTTCAACTTCAAAATATTTCAGGAATTATATTAAAGAATTTCACGATATCTAAGAAACTGGTCGATTGTAAAAAATATGGATTTTATCATATTAATAAACAAATATAATTAGTGTTAAACAATGTAGAAATCCAATTTACAACTAATCTGCAGTTTTTTTCAGAAGTGCGTGGAATTTCACCCCTTAATTAATCTTTAATAATATACAATAAGATTTCTAAATTGTTTTCCTATTTTACCTTTATTAATGTTTTAAAATTATAATATAAAATTCACAACGACACTAATTTAGAGAAATATGGTAGAACAAAACTAACGGAACACTATAAGAAGATTTTCTATTTAATATATACATATATATGTATGTTCTTTTTTATTTAATTATATTTTATTATAAAAATTTAAGTGCTAAAAGGAAGTAATTATGTACAATTTAACAGTATTTGTTCATATCTTTTAAAATTATGAATTATTTATATTTTTAACAGCATATGCTATAAATTATTAAATATTTTTTCATGTAACTATTATCATTTTTTAGAGTGTATATAGAGACACTTTTTCACTTTCTCATTAGTTATTATTTTAAAGATATCAAATTTGTAACTTAATTTCTAAGTTCGACTGTGTTACTGGTTTGACTGTCAGAAAATATTCTGTAAGCATCAGGCAGTCCAAGAAAGGAAGCCATCAATCTTAGGATGATCAAACTTGTAACCAGTCCAATATAAGTGATATGAGGAACCCATGAGTAAGAAAACCCTTGGCTTAATTGGGTATTGGATGCAAATATGTAACTAAAATAAGCAAAAGCATAGATACTCTTTAAACACACACACCTTTCCAACACCCATTATTTTTCTATTCAATATTCCTTTCATTCAATGTAATGATGGACACTAAATAGCCTTTGAAAACGGGTTGGCTACTAGGTAGGATGCATTTGATGTTCTATGGACAATGATACTACTATTATTTTGCTGAGTACCTTTATATGTATTGAAACTTTGGACTACACTTTTTGAAGCTTATCTCACTGAACTGAAATAATTGGCTATAATCTGAAGAATTGAAATAGATGTACACACAAAAAATAGTTGTACTTGTTGAGTTCCATATTCGGTCCACAATGATGACAGCATTTATGCAACTTTGTTCTTTGACAAAATGAATACACAAAAGGTCATTTCTAAATTCTGCACGCGAGTTAAGGAATATGGAACTCACCATCTGTTGCATGCAAGGTGTGTATAGAGATTACATTATGCTTGATTAACAATTAACATCACGGAGAATGAATAATTAATATGTAAAGACTGTTTATATTCTTTGAATTCATTTGTTACTATTCTCTGGTTCAAATTATCTCATAAATGATATTAAAGAATCTGTAAGGGCAAAAATATGAATTCTATCATTAAACGAATGTAAATGGTATTCAACAATATTAAGTGTAGATATCCAATTTTACAACTCTTTTTCCTCCAATAATAAATGACAAAAAGTACTCGATTATTGCAACTTTTGTTCTGTGGACCATATCTTCATCGTTGCCAATGCAATGTGGACCATTTCTGCATCGTTGCTAATACAATGAGGCCTGGCGTGTGGGTAAAAAATGTGTATTAATTAGAGTCAGGAAACTCTGAATTCAGATTACTAGCATGCTAAACAAATTTGCCTCCAGAAATGGCGAGGTTGCCTGTGTAGTAATGAAAAGTAAATGTTGTGGAGTATAACTAAAGGTTGTCCGTTCAATGCTGGCTGAACATGAATGATGATGTATTAGTATCACTTGCTTCGCTTTTTGGCTTCACTATAGAGTATAACTCCAAAGACTGTGAGTGAGTAACCCATCATTCCAGTGACCGAAACTGGGTTTCTGAAGATTAGAATTGAAACTACTACTGCTACAGCACCTTTAGCATTTCCTAGTACCTGTATGAGGCCAACTCTTAGATTATGAATCGAATTCAATTTAAGAATAATCATCAGAAATTAAACACAAAAAAAAGGAAACACTCAAGCAAAGATCAAAATCAGACTTCAAGGATAGCCTAACAAAACACACAGGTTTCATCTAAACATCCTCATTTGAATCACAGATTTCATCAATCCAAAAACAGATTTTTTTTTTAAATGTACATTTCCATGAGAAATTCCCAAAACACTCACTTGTAGTTTTCACAAATGCACGCATCAATCATCCCAAATTCATTGCTAACGTGACCAGGGATAACATTGCAGAAGGTATCAAAACAAGATCAAAGTTATATGAACAAATTATGTTAATACAGTCTTAACAGTCACCGTGCTCCAACTGGAAAATGATTTACTCATCAGCAAGTTCTGATCACGAGTCATCTTGATAAATTGTTACAAATACTTGTGAACTATCAGTTGCAATGTTTGAATGTACTGGCCTAGCACTAGCTTTAGGGATCCAGCAGAAAGTTCTCAGAGGCATCCCCTCAATTAAGTTTGCAATAACTATTTATGAAATATCTGGTAACCACACAATCTAGAAACTAGAAAAATTGAATATTTATGAATTTTGAGAAACTAGATTGCAAAAGCAAAATACTAGGCAATATAAAAATATCACATGACCTGATATAATTTGTTTTCAAAGAATTCCATTCTCAAACAAAATAACTCAGCCACTGATCGCATTGCAGAGGAACTAAGACAAAACAAAAAAAGTGACCAACACAATGCAGATAAGGTGATACATATCCTGTGATTTGACAACAAACTCATTTGACAACCACCAAAATCTGATGTCCCAACTACCAACAGATGAGACAACAGACATTTTGTTGGAGTGAAAAGTACATAAAAAAAAAAAGAGAGGAATGAAAGCCGATTAGATTTATCCGACTTACCTGAAGGGTCAGAGCACTGGTATGTTTCGTGACCAAAAAGTTGGTCAGGTTGACGAAATATGCAAGAGCCGAATTAAACAGCAGATACCAAATGATCTTGTTGTCATCTCTGGCAAGAGCCAACGTGATGCCAACCACATTCTCTTCCATTATAAGTGTTGCAGGCAGAAGGAAAACCACAGCCATTGGAGCCATGTAAAGTAAAAGGTTCATAGAATTCAGCTTCTCTCTGCCACACAAGAACTCTGTCAATACCCATTTGAACATAGATCTTGAACACTCCAGAAAAGCAAAGGGATAATTTAACCATTATTAAACTATTCATTTGGTGTCTATAATTGTCTTAGAAAATTGTAAACTCTAGTCCTTACACATACATAAAAGTTAAACTTTTACCCCTCGTTAACATCAGACAGGGACCAAACTTGCCGTTAAAAGCAAATAGTCGTTAAAAGCAAATAGTTTAAACATTAATGGTTAACGAATCAATTTAGAGTTTCTCACTACTTACCCTTCAGAAGAAAGCAAAATCCCCTGTAGCACTGATTTCAGAGCCCTTGCACCAGTAGCCGCAACGCATATAATAAATCCAAACAGATGGAAACTAGGTTCCCCCTGAGGCCAAATAGAAGAAGACACGCACAACACAAACATCAGACAATTAAATATTTTCAATTTCATGTTGAACCAATCTGAAATCAAATTAAAAAAAAAAAAAACTCCAAATTAGAATCATTAGAAGGGTGTGTGTTATGAGACATACCCCACTGGCAATGATGACTCCAGTAACAACAGGAACAAGGGTGAGGTAAGTGAGCCAAGCCTCCCTCTTGAAAGTCATAAGGTAAGCAAAAACGGCAGTGAAGAATGGCGTGGTGGCGCCAACAGCCTGGTTAAAAGACACGGGGAGGTAGCGCAGAGAAATGTTCCCAAACACAACGGAGACACAGAAAACTAGGCTGAGAGCAGAGATCTTGAAGAACTGAACCCTGGATCGAATGGTTTGCAACGGCACGAGCTTCATCCACGCGATGGCGATGTAACTGAGCAAGGCACACGCCGTCATGTGGCACATGGTGAGGAAGATCGGGTACTTGAAGCCATAGTTGCTAAGCAAATACTTATTCAAGAGAAGCACGCCAATGTTGGAGGAGTACCACGCCGCCACCAGCCCTATAGTGAAGAACCGGTTGGAACCCTTCATTCTGTTGATGCCTTCGATTTGATCTTCGGAGCCCTGCGGTTTCAGAGAGAGGTTAATGGGGATCTGGGCATTGAAGAAGGGTTTAGCTTTGAGTGGAGACAACCAAGACAATGATAAAGGGGTTGACTTTACAAGCCATGGATCTGAGAATCCATGGCTTGGGGTCGGAGAAATTAATGACAGTGGTGGCTATTGAGGATGACGAAGGAAAAAAATGCGTGACCGGTATATCCTTGCCAACCTCTCTGCAACTCAAACAGGACCCAAACACGGAGACAGGGAAACAGAAGAGAAAAAGCAGCATTTAAAGGTGCAAACATAAGATGTAATAATATTACTAAAAAATATTTTGTTATATTGATGTTAATTGTTACTATTAGCAAAAATACATTGTATTCATATTTTTATTATATTAATATATATCGTTTTATTATTTTATGAGTTATTGATTAAAAAATGGAAAATAATTTAATATATATATATATATATATATGATTTTGTAAAAGTAAATTATGTAACCGTTATTTAAAAAATAATTTAATTATTTTAAATAAAGAAAATTTGTTTATTTATTTTAAAAAAATTACCTAATTAAAAAATAATATCAATAAAGAAATTATTAAATGATATATTTTTTTATATAATAATATAGATTATTATTATTATTTTACTATAATAAGTGGTAGGCTGTAAAACCAAAAATGGAAGCACCCCTGTCAGTTCCTTGGATGTTATTTGATTAGGGCAGATTTGCACTATTTACTGGTTTTCTCTGTAATTATGGTAAGATGTAAGATGCAAGAAAAGTATAAAGAGAAACAGTTAAACTTTGGAATGAATTTTATACCTGTTGAAAGGAATGATCTTATTATTTTTTTTTAAAATCTGAAATTTTTTTTAATTTACTGTCCTTCTAAACGGATCTTTTGTATTTAAATATCTTAATTGGATTGAGATTCTCTTTCCATAATATCATCTTTTGTTAAGAAATAAGGCACATGTTGCTTGGTCAACGATGGATGGAAATTTTAAAAGGTTAAATATATTGTTTGCAAATGTATAAAAGGGTAAAGAAGAGAATAATAGGGTGTGTGCTACGGAATAAAATATTTTACTATTATGTAAAAAGATGGTAATAATATCGTAAGAAACAAAACAAATGCAGGAATCAAATCATGTTGAAGATGGAGGAGTGCACGATCCATGATCCATCAACAATTAAGATTTTGTTGTACAACTGGATGCACAGGTGCACCGTGTGATTTGTGTGTGGTGTTACATATAATAAAAAATATAAAAAATATATTAATTATTAATTATTATTAATTAGTAGTACAGAATAAGTCTAACGTAGACGTGAAAACTGGACTAAAAATATTATTGCTGAACTCAACGCGCTTATAATGGCAGAAACTTAAGTTAGGCAGAGTTGACCAAAAAAGTTTGGCAGCCGTGGCAGAAGCGGGTCCAAACACCGCCTTATTTGTTTTCTACGTTTTTTTTACACTTTTTGTGAATTCAGGAAAAGTTACTCAGAATCACGTTGAGAAGGAGTTTTGCAATTCATGAAGTAGCATTGTTTTCTCCTATTTCCCTGCAGAAAGTTTGGTTCACGGAGGAAACGTTGTTCTTCTCATTGGAATTGTCTGAAAGATGTTGGTGCGTGATCGAAGATTCATCAGAAATTAAGAATGGTTCTAAGGATGTTTGGGAAATATGAATTTATAATAACTACTTATTCAATACAGAAAAAGTCACGTTGAGGACGTGGAAGCACACCCTATTTACCTAATATAACGTGTAAGCTCACATCTAAAAAACTTGTATGGGTTTTAGGAGAATTTGAAGTTCATTTGAATATTCAACGCAAGGGAAAATATTATAGTGCACTCCAAGAACAATTTCCGAGAAATACAAATGTTGTGGAAGATCACAATGAAAATTTTCTTACATTAAAGTAGAAGTAAAGTTTGTATTTAGTAATTAATTTAAAAATTATTATCTTAAAATATATTTAAGGTGTATATATAATAAATATAATTGAAATCAATTTTGAAAATATACTTTTTCTTTCATAAAATCAAGCCTATTACATACATATGACCACTTTATTTTATCTATTTTTATCAAATTTTTGAAGGATTTTTCGTTTTTATATAACTACAATTTTCAAATTTGAATACATTAATTCCTTTTTTAATTGAATAAATATTTCCTATTGACCTAATTCTTACTGATTTTAATTAATGCATTTATTATAATATAAAAAGTTACAACTAATCAATAAAATTTATTATATTTATTAATTAAAAAATATTAATTGAGACAGAAAAGAAAGAGGGGAAACAACATCTTGATTCAATGCAAAATTAGACATTTTGCTTATATTTATATGTTTCACAACAATTACAGTTTTACCTATTTAAAAAGTTTAGACTTAACTGTTATTTTACACCTTTCAATAAATTATTATTATTTTGTTTTGTCACTTTAAAATAATAAAACACAACGTTTTTCTTAAAAAAAAAAAAAAAAAACGTGTCCTTGTCAAACTTGAACAATTGAATTCATTCATAGACTTATCTATGATAAATTCATTACTAGGAAGATGGATTTTTGTGGGATAAGTATGTAGGGGACCAGTTTATTAATAAATGGATGCATTTTATGAAGACTATAAATATCTTTTAGGACTTTGATTTTAGAGTTATCTAGTACGCTAGAAGTACATGTCAATATCTCATTATTTTTGGAGAAGAGAAATAAAAATAATTTTTTTTGTCTATAATTAAATTTCAATCCTTTGTGGGTCATATTTAACATGGGTCCATAATTCATGATTTGTGGATCGTATTTAATGTGGCCTTTGGGCCACTTTGTTTTGTTTAGTTTTTTTTTTTTTTCTCTCCCTGAAATTTATGCATACCCTAATTAAGTTAAAGTGGGCTAGTTCATGAATTTTGAAAGAACAGGATTGGTAAGTTTCTAATAAATTTTCTCATTTTCATTTTAAAATGAAGTTGATAAATAGGCTTTTCTTAGGATATAAATTACGCAAAAACAAGGTAAATTTCAATAAAAAAATTACCGTACGGTTAAATACAAACTGAATATATGATTCTTATCATTGAATGGTATTCTAAGACATTTTTTTTCCTTCTCGACAGAAAAGTTAAATATATCTTCTTCTTTTTTTCTTTTTCACTTAGGAAAAGAAACATACTATTGCAACTAGTGAATAGAACTTGTCCTCTGGCGTATGACTGTGTAATGGCTTTATTCATCATTTTCAATGCACCTATAATTCATAGGTAGCTTTCTAATATATATCCTTTTTCTTTTCTTTAGGGTTATATAAATTTTATTTATTGAAAAAAATTGCTAATATAAGACTAATATTCTTCTAACACCCTTAAAAGGAGAATTGATGAATGAATGAAAGAGCAGGAGGAATAAAAAGTAAAATGTAATAAAAAATAAAGATAAAAAGGGGAAATGTGAAAAATAATATAAAAAAGTTATACATAATAATATTTTAAAAAAATAACAGTTAACTTCACCAATATAATTGGTATGTAACTATTATATTTAACTCATAATGAAAACGTATACTATATTTTTTGTATTTTTTATTTTTTACATTTTTTAATAAAATTCAATTTTTTTAAAAAAATATTAATTTGACACTGTTATTGAAAAAACAACATTTGATATACTTTATATTAATAAAATATTATATATTAATAAAATAATAATATTTTATAGTGTTAAATAGGTGTAAAATATGAATAGTATTATTAAAGTATCAATACTTTTTTTAAATAGGTTCTCAAGAAAGGACGAAAGGTAAACTTGTTTGATAAACTTATTAAAAAATATTTAAAAAAGAACTATTTTTTCATAATTAAAATTGGATTATTCACAATTTAAATTTTTAAAGCTCTCTTGTATATTTTTTCATAAAACTCTCGTATATAATTTTGAAAAATTCTCTTATATATATTTTTTTTTAATTTTTGTATAAATTACTTTTAACTTATGAATAAATTATTTTCAATTTTCAGTTTTTTTCTTTAAAAATACTTATCCAAAAATACATTAGTGTTAACTTGTGAATTAAATTTTCAAAGTATTAGATAAACAGTGAGATATATTTCTTAAATAAAAAATAAAAATAATTGATTTGTTGACGTACGATATGAAAAGTTTCCGAAATGACTTACCTTTTGTGATGGCCAACCATGAGGGAGAGAAATGGTTCCTCCTTCCGAAACTTTCACCACCACATTTCTACTCCTTTCACCACCACAATTTGATGAAACAAACAATGGAAACTTCTTCATCTTCCTACTTGGAACAACTGATGCTAAACTCACTCTCTTTCTTGCATATGAGAGTTCATGTTGTTGTTGTTGTTTTCCCCTACCTGAAAACACATCAGTTCATCGTTCAAATCAAAGGATCATTTGACTTCGTTGAGTTCCTAGGAGAACACAAAAGAAACTAGGAAAAAAAGACAGTGGAACATGCCAGTGGTAACAGCTATGAAAGTTGTTGGAGCAATAAGAGCAATTTGAGCCATTGCAGAAGCAAGTTCGCCAATCTGAGTAGCTTGCTAACTGGAAGAGAATATAGAGAGGGAAAGTGAAAGAGTTCACTTGGAGGGAAAAACAACAAGAAAGTGAACAAAGGCCCTAATTCAGTACTGATTCATGGGTGACAATGATGTTTTCCTCCTATGAAAAACCACGTGAATCAATCAACACTTTAACAATAGAATTTCAGAAGAAAGTATATATATAAATATATATATATATATATATATATATGTATATATATATAATTAATAAAATGAATTGTAATACATAAAAAAAATATTGTGAGAAAAGAATTCAAGATTAATGAAAAGTAAATTAATTTTGGAGATACAAAGAATAACCATACTAAATTACTGCGAATGGATGGATGGGACCAATCAGAAGCTTGAGAGAGATTTTTTTGTTGGAATCCAGTGAGAGGAGGGTTTTGGTTCATGACATTGAAATGTGAAATTGTTTAGATTTAGGACAATAGTGAATAGAAGTGACATGACATCTTAGTAGTGGGCCATCTTTGCAAATGGATATTCGAATAAACTATGGTATCAGATTACTGTTGCTTACGGTGTTCCTGAGTTGCTTTGAAAATTTGAGTTTTATTTCACATTCTTGCTTTGTGGTTGCTGTCTGATTTTATCCCAATAAAGTATAGACCAACATACATAACCATATAAATATACTAATATTAAATTTAATATCTTTTATGCATTATGGTTACACTTTTTTTATTTAAAATATGCTCTTTTATCTTTACCTTCTTTAAACTAAAATACAGATGTTCCCTTAAATTCAATACATCGTACAAAGTAAATAGAAGAAAAAAAGTTTTAAGGGGATAAAAACTAAACTTATATAAAAGTTAACAAACATGTTGTGATTAAAGTAGAATGTAAAAAGACCTTTATACTTTCAATATTTAGATTCAATCAAATGATTAAAGTTATATAAAATTTCTAAACAAAAAGTAGAAAAGAAAGAAAAAATCAGTTACACTAATCTTTTGTATTGTGTTTTTGCGAAGAGAGTTTGGTTTGGTTCTTAATTACTGGGCTTACGGATCCAACGTAAATCTATAACCTTTTCTACCCTTCGGTCAATGTGATTGAGCTGTTGGATTCTCCTTCCTCAGACTTCATTCACACATTCAACATCAGGATGATCTGATCGATCGTGTTTCATCTCAAGGTTCCATATCAGGTTTTGTCAAATTTTCTTTTCAAACTCACTCACTAGAATCTTAAATAAATTTGTTCTGTTTTTTTGTTATTGAAACAATAAACATCAAATTATTTTTTCTCTTTGCTTTTTTGTTGGAAGATCTAGGATTTTGTGTCATCCTTAATCGCCAGTTTTGTGGAATGTTGTTGTGGTTTTGTTATTCAAACATTATTCCTGTTTTTATATAGTTTGGTGTGAGTTAAATGTCTGCACTTGTTTTTGTTCATCATTTTCCACAATGTGGGAAACTATTTGTAGAGATACATTAACTGAGGTTTTCTTTTTTTTTTGGGAAATTTGGATTGTGGAATTTTAGTTGGTGAAATGCATTCATATTCTTGAAATTTTAATTAAAAACAGTAATTTGATTATGGTAATTGACTGAGGTGCTCGTAATCTCCAACTGATTGTAAAACTGTAACTATAGAGTGATTTTTTTTTGTTTTGTACCACCAACCTTCAGTTCAGGGAAAGTGATGCATTTCAATCCTTTGATATTGAGTCTCTTTTGAGCTCTCTGAGGATGGAAGCATACCCTTCTTCCCTTTAAAATGTGTATGTCAAACGTAAGTTTCTTTGGATCAGTTACTTGATAATCACATGGTTGGATTTGTTTCCAATGTAGGGAAATGGGTTTGTGGACTTTACTTGAGGGGTTTTTGCTTCTTGCAAATTCACTGGCAATATTAAATGAGGGTCGTTTTCTTGCACCTAGAGGATGGGGTTTCTCAGATTTCTCAGGAGGAAGGACTAAGTCCTTCAAAGGCCAGCTTATAGGTCTCATTTATGCAACTCAGTACCTTAGAGTTCCTCTCATACTTCTCAACTCCATTTCCATTATTCTCAAATTGGTGTCTGGATGATTCTTGACAAGGTGAGACTGACATGTCTATTTCAAGCATTTTATTTATTTTACATGCACTTGTTCATCATATGTTTTTTCAGAAGAGATAATTCAAACAAACATTTGTTGTTATGGGAGTGCATTGAACACTTCATCCATTTTTATTTGAAGATGAAATCTGCATTTTCCTTAAAGTCATATTTTGGCCATTTGAGATAGGAAAAATGATGTTTTTACATCATACTACACCATCATGTGTTATTTTTGACTTTATATGTAATTGTACATGAACTATGATTTTTCATGATTTTAGTGATCGTTAGTCTTTTAATCTTCCCTATTTTGATTCTGAAACAATCAAAATAACTGTTGAGTTCTTGTTTGGTTTGGAATAATGATAGCTGAAGTTTAGAACCATAATCAACCAAGGTTGATGGTATGAAACTAACCATATAGTTCAATGAAATCAAGCTAGCGGAGTGAACAATCCTTAGCATTTACTTATATTTGTCTCTTCTCTATGCACCCCTTACGAAGTTTGGAGAGTATAGAACTTATTTTTCTCATTTAGGTAGATGATATGAAAATGGCATAGCCATTTACATTACATTTGTTACTTGATATATATATATATATATATATATA
>Ga0099824_1001534_pt1 | contig 32671 bp, 21 predicted proteins | sample SiratrowhiteBW_FD_76837 | JGI IMG/M metagenome (GOLD analysis project Ga0099824, IMG submission 76837) | Root nodule microbial communities of legume samples collected from California, USA - Siratro white BW | ecosystem: Host-associated > Plants > Roots > Nodule | place: USA: California... | reverse complement strand
TATATATATATATATATATATATATATATATATACTGTGCTGTAAAAGAAAAAGTCTTACTCAAGATGTAGAAAATTTAGTGTTTATATGGGTTGATAGAAAAGTTAGAATGAATTTGGGGGAGCGGAATGCAGGAAGGAGTAGCCTTTTGACAAAGGTCTGATGAAATTGTGTACAATACACGATGACAATTTAAGATAAAATAATACAGACTCGAGAATATTATCGAATAAAAGATGTAAACAAAAGTCAAAATTCAATTTTAGTCTCTATTTATTTTTATCACTGCAGCAAACATGGGATTTGGTTTAATTCGATAAAGCTTGAGCCAAATGTTACAATGAAGAGATCCAGTGCCTAATTGGTTGGAGTGGATCCTCAAATCCTACAAAACTATGTGTGCTGATTGTTTTTGGTTTCACTCTGAATCACCAAAGAAACTTATGATTTTCAAAATGTGGTTCCCTTTGTTCATCCTCTTACATGTCTTGTCTGCAACTCCAATCTCCTCATTAACAGATTCCTCAAACGTACTCTCTACTAACTTTCTGGACACTGCCAAGAACCCTGAAGTCTTTGATTGGATGGTCAAACTCAGAAAGAAGATTCATGAGAACCCAGAATTGCGTTATGAGGAATTTGAGACCAGTAAACTGATTAGAGAGGAATTGGATAAACTGGGTATCCCATATAATCACCCAGTTGCTGTCACTGGTGTAATTGGTTTCATTGGGACAGGAAGCTCACCTTTTGTTGCATTAAGAGCTGACATGGATGCACTTCCCATTCAGGTTTCATGAATTCTATATGCTTGAACCAGAGTTGACTTTTTTTATGATACTTTTGTGTGTTGGTTCTATTTGGTTTGGGGGTTAGGATATATACGACATTGCCTTTCCTCAGGTTTCATAGGCACTGTATTTTTTTTTTTTTTTATCTATATTCCGTTGATCTGATGGTATATCTTAACCTCAGGAAAAGGTGGAGTGGGAGCACAAGAGTAAAGTACCAGGAAAGATGCATGCTTGCGGTCATGATGCTCATGTCACTATGCTTCTTGGGGCAGCAAAGATTCTCAAACAGCATGAGAAAGAGATACAGGTTTTACTTTTGTAGTTTTTTAATGTACGATGTTGTGTTCTGTTTTATTTTTTCCTCAACCAAATGCTCTTCTGATGCAACTTGAAAACCTGGGGTCAGTAGTTAATCCCTGGACAACTTGTCATCTAGTAAGAAATCTGATCCTTGTGATGATTTATATGCGTTCATTATTTTGTTGTCTAAATAGGGAACTGTGGTTCTTGTTTTCCAACCAGCGGAGGAGGGAGGTGCAGGGGCAAAGAAAATTTTAGATTCTGGAGTCTTGGAAAATGTTAGTGCTATCTTTGGACTACATGTGGTACCCAGCATGTTAGTAGGGGAAGTGGCCTCAAGGTCTGGTCCAATGTTGGCCGGAAGGGGAGCCTTTGAAGCAATTATTAGTGGAAAGGGAGGTCATGCTGCTCTTCCCCAACATTCTATAGACCCTGTATTGGCGGCTTGTAATGTAGTTCTCAGTTTACAGCACCTTGTTTCTCGCGAGGCTGATCCCCTGGAACCTCAGGTAAATATGGTTAACTCTTCTAATGAGCCTCTCATTATCCTTAATTATTTTACTGATCATGTGAAGAAGTTTCTATGATATTTGAATCTGTGACTACAGAATTGCTAAGCAGTCTGTATGTTTACTTAAATTACATGTGGTTATCAAAAGAAGGAAAATGAAGTAAAAGGAAATTATAAGCAGGGTCTATGATTCCAACCCATTCAGGGAAAAACTTTGGCCTGCTTTATCTGCTTCAAATGCAGAAGTTGTTAGAGCTTTTCAATAGTGGAGAGAATTGAGGATCATTAGTAATAGTATTCAATGTTAGAACAGTATTATATTTTATGCAACAAACTGAGTGAATGGCTTGGCTGGAAAATTGAGCTTGGATGAGCACTCTATAGAACTGTAAACCACTGTACCATTTGCCACTCAAATCTATCCAGTGTCTGCATTACAAGATAAAGGGTCTACCAAGTAATTAAATACCAGTCAATGAAAAAGATGAATTATAGAAACACAACTGCACCAGAGTCCACAACTTTTAATGACTATAGAGGCCTGTGGGACTTAGACCTTCAGGAAGTATCGTTGGGAACATTTTTATGTGATGACTGCTGCTTATATAAATAGGTGAAAGGTTTGATTCCTTGAGGACTTTACTTGCTTATGGTAACAATCCTTTGTGTCTTTCTTGTATTTCCCCTCAGGTGTTATCAGTTACAATATTCCAAGGAGGTGATGCATTCAATGTTATTCCAGATAAAGTCACAATTGGTGGCACGTTCCGAGCTTTTTCTAGGCAAAGATTGGAGCAGCTTATACAGCGCATTGAGCAGGTTTGTTATGGAGAAGAATAGATTCATTTACACTGCATAAACTGAAATCTGAAATTAATGATATCTCCTATTATATACAATATCACCTTACACTAATATCTTATTTTCTTTCTTGCGGTTTGTTAAAGCTAAGCTAATAGCTTGATCATGATTGCGTTGTGTATTAAAAAGCTGTCAGTATGTTATATTAAAAGTCTATAAACCAACTTCTTGAGAAAGTTTGCATATGTATAGTATTTGTCACTTCATTTGGGTTAGTGGCTAAGGCTGATTCATATATACAGGTTGTTATTGGTCAAGCTGCTGTGCAGAGGTGTAACGCAACTGTGAGGTTCGGTGATGAAACGACACCTTTCTACCCTCCAGTTGTAAATAATGGTGACTTGCACAAGCTTTTTGTAGATGTTGCTGGGAATCTGCTTGGCATCAATAAAGTTCATACTGACATGAGAGCAGCCACGGCCTCTGAAGACTTTGCTTTTTATCAAGAGGTGATACCTGGCTACCTCATCGGGCTTGGAGTGAAGGGTGCATCACCTAAACCCTTTCAGGAATTACACTCACCCTATCTCACAATCAATGAAGATGCACTTCCTTATGGGGCTGCACTTCACGCATCACTAGCTACTACTTATCTTATAAATATCAACAGAATGTAGCCAAGGTAGATGGGAATGTCATGATGAATTATAATTGCTAATAAATTTACTGCAAAGTAATGTAGTCTTGAAGCAATAACCTCATATGTGGCATTACAATTAACTTTTATTTGTCGCCTGGTTTAGATTAAGTACTTTACCTTTAAAATCACTAAATGTTTATGTAGCTGTTGGGCAAATGAGATTAATAAGCACAGCTCTGGACAAAAATGATGAAAAATGAATGGAAAAGGAAAAAAGAATACACTTTTCTTATAATTCATAACTTATATACTCGACTTTCTGAAAAAGTTAAAGAGATGTTTTAATTTATAGAAAAATAATAATTAGCTGAAGTTTTATTTTATTTATTTTTCTACTAGTTATTAAGAAGTTTATCCAACGTTAAGCCTTTTCTTATTTCAAGCAATAGTAAGGCAAATTTTTTTATGTAAAATGCACACACAACTTATATTCTCCTTTCAAACACTAGTCAGTTTACTATTAAAACATGTCTTCTGTTTCTGTCATGTTTGGCAGTGACACTGGCGGTAGTATGGTACCACACAAATTCAGTAAAATAAGGTAAACGGAGGGGCTCTGATATTGCCAACTTGAAACAAAACTATAATTCTGAAATCTGGGTATGTTTCATAGCCCTGTCCTTAGCATCTTTGTTACAAGATAAGCCAAGCAGCAGATATGGAAACCGCGAATCGAAAGAACCACAAACTAGATGTCTCAAAGTAATATACTATTATAGGTGCTAATGCAATTTTTAATGCCCAAAAAATAACTAGTGTTTACACCTTAATGGCAACATATATTCCAAAAAGATAACTGCAATATTTATTTATCTAATGAGTAATCCAATAAAAGTACTAGTCAATATTTTGGCCAATACTAGTACAAAAAATGCGGTTTTGATTCAATGTCCTACACAACTAAATGCTGGAGGAACAGCTCAAAATTTCTGCGATGCAGGGATAATGAATCATGTGACTGTAATGGAGTAGCAGATGGCTAACTAACATGCTCCAGTCAGCGCTCCTTCGAAGATGCAGCTTATCAGCCAGGCACTTTTCAAATTCCTAGAGTTTTGGTTGCTATGTCTAAAAGAGGGCCTAAAGCATTAGGTGCAAATTTTCTTGCAAATAAGAAGCAAAGCGAAGATGGCTGGTTATTATAAAGACATGTCTGTTCTTGCAAAATTTTCTTGAAGAATTCTTCTTTGATGTCATCCTTCCCAAAAGTAGCTGGATGAGCACCACCCCTTGACCAGTCCACAAAAGTGAGGCTTCTATTTGCCAAAAGTTGAGGAGTATTAATCGTTAACATTGTCTGGAAATAGTGCTCATCAACATAGCATTTGTGGGGTACGCAGAATTCTTTGAGCTTTGGGTAGTAAGTACTGTCTTCAACTATCCTAACGGCCAGTTCCCGGTTAACTTCAAACCACTGAGACCCCTTACGCCAGTCACTCTCGTTGATCTCAGGTGCCATGTTTTCATCATAGCGTCCTCTTCCATAAGGACCAGGTTCATCAACTGCACCCATAAAGCTATACCTCGAGCGTGATATGTAACGGTACACAATGCTGAAGTTCTGGAGAGGAATGCAGGATTCGGATAAGAGGATAAACCATTCATTTGAGATATCAAGTAATGCATTGGCCAGAAGTCTTCTTTCAGCATCACACATACTCATCATTCCCCACTCAGCAACCTGTGAAGGAGAATGCTGATTAGAAATTTCTTAAAATCACAAAATATTCATCCTTAACCTATTCTTAGTCTAACAGTCACATTATGAAAATTTAAAACCGGTGCAAAATTTGATGAACATATCAAGGAGTGGGATTTAATATTTTGTAGTTAACCATTGAAAATGTTTCTAGAACTTTTTAATGATTTTGCACAGATTTGTGATTGGTAACAGTTAAAAAGTGGCAGAGCATAGAAGGACTAATTCAGTTTTGTGGTTAACAGTGGTTATTAGACCTACATATTTGATAAAAAAAAAAAACTTAAATCTACTTTTTGTCGCAATAGTTTCATGAATATGCAATTTAGTCCTATAAAATTTTAATTGTATAGATTTGGTCCTCCAATTTACCAAAATTAAGTAATTTTAATCCACTATTAATGTTTAATCTAATTGCTTACAAGAAATGCTACAAGTAGTAAGTGATAACGGTGTCAATTACTCATTTACGTGATATATTTATTAATAAATTTGACAATCAACTTTAATACATGTTATTTTGACGGATATGATTGAATGATATATTAACGGTAGGAAAAAAAATTAATTTTGGAAAACTGGAGAACTAAATATGCAAATTTATAGGGACCAATATTGCACATTCGGGAAACTACAGTGACCAAAGGTGGAGTTCAGCCCTTTTTTTAATAAATATGCTTGCCTTAATAACCATTGTTAACTACAAACGGAACTAGTCCTTCTACTGTCCATCACTTTTTAACTGTTACCAATCACAAATTTGTGCAAAATCACAAAACAGCCACAAATTTTGTAAAGGGAATCAGTTGTCAAATTAACCATCTATGTTTGTCCTTGGAAAAATTATTTCCCTAGTACACATATATGTAGCATACTACAGCCGGAATGCACTACTTATAAGAAAAAACTATTAAACAGACCAAAGCAAAGAAATTTCCCTTTACCTGGATATAATTAATATAAAAAGAACCAGTAATAGGATCTTATTCCAAGAAAATATGTCAGAGATCCATATGTTGGATAATTCCAGACTTAAAATGCAGAGAAAAGCACAAAATCTGAGTGAGACAAACTTATTTGGAAGAGTCTCCCAGTTCTGTCATAAATATAGAAGTACTATACAAGGGGTTTACTATAATTAGGGAGAGATTTTGTTACTACACTAGATCTATTAAACCAAATACACGGGTTTAGTCAAGATCAAATTTTAAAATCAATCAATTTGCCCATCTGAATCCACTTTAGCAGTGTAAACTAGGGGTGGACACCAGTCTGGTGCTTTAGATTTAAGGAATACTTAGATCCAAACTACTCAATGTCAATTGGTTTGGGTAAGCTCAGGTTTTGTTTTCAATTAAATTTTAGACAACTCAAATCAAACCGATCCAATCACTTTGAAGTTGGTTTAAGTTAAGTCATTGCACCTACTAATAAAACAGAAAAACAAATAGAAGGAAAAATAAAATCATCATTAAATGAAACAAAGTTGATGAAAAGTTTCAATAGTCCAAACTGTAGAATTGCCGGGACCCATGTCCACCCCTAGTGTAAACCCAGGGGCATCCATTGATAGATATCCTTAGAGGAAAAGGAACAATGGTTCAAATGACTTGGAATCTAAAGTTGTCATCTCATCAGTCACAACTTGTTTCCAGCTTGCATAGAAAAGTGTTCCTATACAGACTTGGGAATAGAGACAAAGGACATGACAAAAAGAAAAAAGCATAATGTAAGGGTGATAAGCAATTATAACTACATAAATTACTAATGGAATGAAGCTTGTGTGTAAAACAGATATCTTTACGGCTAGAAATGGGTTGATTATCAAGAAACTGACAGATTTGTACTACTCTTTAGTTCAGAGGCCACTGATCATCCGTATGTTCAAGAGTCACCACTAGAGGTTCTTTCATGTGATTCTTTCTGCTGGGAGTTTGTTGATATGAGGGGCAGTTGTGCCACCTTATAGGTGCTTGTTTGTGATGTTGTATGATCTATTTGACTACCTGTGCAACAGTTTCGGAGTTGTTAGTTTCATTTGTTGGAAATATTTTGGACTTTATAGTTGTTGTGTTTGTGGCTGCATTGGTGGTTTGTCTTATTCATTTGAGATCCAAGCTAGGGCTTCAACAACTACAAGTGTTGGCCACCTTGCACAATTGCTTCGGCTGACAAGTGGGTTGCAATGTAAGATCTCAAATAAAGATATATTTGTGAGAAGCTTAAAACTTAATAAGCTTAAGTTTGATGGAGAGCATTAGAATATAGAAAAAATATCTATAATTTATTACAGAATGTCAAAAATTACCTCTTAGTTTGTTATCTTAGAGTATCTTATCGAATCGGATCCTCATTGGCATCTTGCCTTCACAGCAAGCAGAAAGAAACAGAGGAGGTAAGAGAGAATAGAGAAGTGTGGGGTTAAAGCGGGAAGGAAAGATAGGAAGGAGGAGATAGAGAGCATGGAGAGGGCTACAAGGAGTGGCAGCAAGATAGGATCCAGATACATATCTTATGCTTTAGAATAGTTTCTTATCCTAGGATTTGTTTCCATATTTCTAAGTAATTATCACGATTTATGTGCATATTTAAGTAGAATTAGCAGTCTATTAGTTAGTAAATATAAGGGTTAGTGTGCTAGTCTTTTGAATAAGATATTGTATTAAACCGTATTCAGAATGTTTATAGGCCTTTTAACAAACTTATATGGAACATAGGAATGGGATTTGACCATCATTTAATATGACCATAATCTAGCAGCACCCATCACAAAACTCCATAATAAATGAGAATGGGTTGAAACACCAACAAGTAAATGGCATAGCATTGCTGTGGCCTAAGGCTGATAATATAGAATTTGGATGAAAAACATGCTGATGGACAATTGTAAACATGGAAATCCATAAGGAGAATGACTTTCCTAACGAATACATATAGCACCTAACAGCATGAGACATTGAAAGCCAAATTCACATCGAATAAAGCTAGATTATACCTGGCTTGGGATCTGTCTTCTATGAAAAACTGATGATGGTGGAAAATCCACACTATACGATGGCAGCGAATGAATATAGATTGAATAAAGCCTCTCATTCCCTTTAAAGAACTTCTCCCAGAGTGGTGCCATTGGCAACGGTCCCTTGGTCAAGAACATGAAGGCAATCTTGGGAGTTCTTTTAAAGGGATAACTCTTGATCCTCGGAACAAAAGTAGCTCGCCAGAAGAGTTCAGTGTCATTCATGGTATGCAGCAAACTGGATGGAGGCCTAATCCAACTTTCTATGGTCACCGGCTGCTCAAAGCAAGGTTTAATAGTAGACTGTACGAAAGCCATATTATGAATACCAAAATGCCTAATCATGTACATGCTAAGAAACGAAGCACCCAGGCCAATAACCAAAAACACCAAGAAGAACTGCAGAAGCCTCAAAGGGAAGGGCCTAGAGGGAGTAGCTCTCAATGCAGCAGGGTCCTTCCCTTCTTCCATTCTAGACTGCATGGTTTTTTTCAGCTCTCTACCAATCAAACCTAGGATCACAGTACTCGTGTTCCTTCACACATAATCAAATTTCACAAACACCTCATACGCGTCAAAAGCCTCACTTTTTCAAAGCAAAACCAAATCAAAACAAACGCGCCACACCATTCAAATTTCTACCACATGGGGCATCCTTATTGGGAGAACCAAGCACAAGGCATATCAAATAACAGATCAAAACCCAAACCAAGCACGAGATCACATCAAACAACGAAACAAAATCAACCCCCACAAAACCAACAATGCTCACACCGTTCAAAAATCAGAAATTCCTGACTTACGAACAAATCAAAAGCTTGGTGTCCCGTTTTCTCGGGAAGGGTGGAAACGCAATTGAAGGGTGGATTGCATTACCGTGATGCCATGTTGAAAAGCCAGTTATACACACAGCTCAACCAATGGAAAATAATAACTCTTGGAGGATCCCTTCACACTTTTCTCCCTCACACTTGAAAAGCGCCAGATTTCAATGGAAGTGAGAATTGTGCTATCTCTGCATTTTCATTCACCACTGTGCAGAAAAACGTGCTAAGTGATATTTCTAATTTTCACTTTTCGGTTTAGGATCTGAATGGAGCCTCAGTTAAAAGTTGAAACGGGTACTCATAGATAGGAGAGAGAAAAATAAAAATAAAAATAAAAATAAAACAGCAGAAATGGCAGCATGATTAGCTTAAAACCTAGAATTACTAACCTAAGATGAGTTCAATAGATTTTGTCTGTTACTTTTTGAGCTTAAGTTGTTGCTGTCCTTTTGGGTTTGGTTGGATTCGGCCCACACATTGATGTTGGTTTCTAGTTTCAACATTCATTCAATTATTCATTCAATTCATGTACAACTATAATCCTTAATTAAAACCTACTTAACCTAGTTTTCATACATACAAGGTTATATGAACAAAAATTATAGTTTACATGTATATGAACAAAAACTTCAAGGTTAGATAAGTATAAAAATTAAATAATTAATTAGATATTAACATAAAAATTTATTTGATACATTCCTTTTTTATTTTTCTTTTTTTATATCTTTACCAATACTAGAAATTAGGATAAAATATTTTATGAAATTTTGAGTTAGAATCTTGTAAGAAAATTTAATTAAATTCTTTAATGTAAGCTAATCATTAATAACATCATAAAAATATTATTTACTGTATTTATCTTTCTGTTTCTATTTTTTTTGGCCAGCTCAAATAATTTTTCTTGTAGTAATTTTTCTACAAGCACATGTTGTTGGTGTGTTGTACTTGTAATGTGATTTTCTTTGATTGGTTATATGAGTCCAAGTTCTTTGGGGATGGGGCAGTTTCCAGAGAAAGTAAATTGCTGAAGGGTTTTCCTTTATTCTTGTTGATTTTGTTTCTTTCTGAGCATTTTCCCCAATCATATTGAGTTATGGCAGAATAATTGGTGGACCACCAAACTTTTTCAGTCCTTTAAGAATTCATTCACCAGATTTTTCTTTTCCTTTCCTTCAACGTTTTGATGGTGATGATGGCAGCTTTTTACTTAAGATTCTTGGTAAAAATGGCCACCAAATTATTACTTTGCTTCTTGGGTAATTAATGCTTCAAATATGCTCTTTCTTGAAGTATGGGTAAGAGTCTCTAGATCTTTTGGAAAATGAAATTATAGTATGTTTCACCTTTTTAAAACAACTGATAATTTTTTTTTTTACTCCTATAAAATATTATACTTAGATTTTAATCCTGTAAAAGAAATATTTATATTGTGTCCTTCACAATTTAAAACTAATGGCTTTTACCTTTCATGAATGAATAAATTTTAATTTTGGTTCACATAAAATATTTTTCTTTATGCTCAGTTCTTTCAAAATGGCAGAAATAATCATTCGACATGCTTTACATATTTCTTAGTTTTAAAGCAAACATGTTCATGAAAAAAAATCTCCCTAAAATAAAATATTACCACTTTTAGTCTTAAAGTTCGTTTTAAGGTAAATATTAATTTCAGAAAATTTAAAATATTCTTTTTAAATATATGAAATGTTGACATTATGGGTCACCGATAAATATTATATGAAATAAATTCTTCCTTTTTGATAAAAGTTAACGAGCATCAATTATAAAAAAAAAACAACTTTTTTAGAGATGAAAATTAAATAACTTTTTGTATAAGAACTAAAATCAAATTTACGGTGACTGTAAACATATTTATTTATTTTTGAATATTAAATATTCTTACTTTAATTATCATTTTCCTTTTGATCAGTCTTGGTTAAGGGTAAATATTCTAACTTTTTAAATATTAAATATACGAAATGTTGACATTATCAGCCATCAGTAAATGTTATATGAAATAAATTCTTGCTTTTTGACAAACCATAGAAGTTAACGAGCATCACATATAAAAAAAAACAACTTGTTTTAGGGATGAAAATTAAATAACTTTTTTTTTAAGAACTGAAATCAAAGTTTATCGTGATTGTGGAGATATTTATTCAGTTAGAATGAGCTACACAACTATGTTGGACCAAATATTTTCCATAACCAGCATTTAAATAATCAGTTTTGTATTTAATAATTGAATAATAATAGTATCGAATACTTTTATTTGAATTGACTTAAAATGGTCAAACACTTCAACTATCAGAAGATTTTTATTAATATATTTAATTTCATTTCAGAAATATTAAAAAAAGTAGTTTACTTATTCTTTTTAATAAGGTATAATAAAATTTAAAATAAACAAATTGTTAAAACAGATAATCTCAAAACAAAGATAAAGATAAACATATAAACATTTTGAAATCGGACGCATAAATTTGAGTCAACTTCGTAAGATTTATATATATTGATAGTTCATATATAAATTCAATAAAATACTAGTTAGCCTTTTAAATTTTGGAATTTTGCTAGATTTTGGACTCAAACTATTTAAGAATTTTATACTATATTTGGTAGGTGTAGATGTTTCACACTGATCCACACTTGTGTGGTTAAGGGTCTAAGATTAAGAATTAACTTCTCCATTTCCTAAATGAATGTTTGAAAGATATGGTATTAAAATACGATAATTTTAAGAAGAAAAATTAAAAAATAAAGCACGTAATAATTAGTAAAATGTCATTGCTACTGTGTCAGTAGTTTACCATTACGTTAATGTTTTTGTTGAAAATTAAATGTTGAGTTAATAAATAAATCAAAATTACACGTTTAAAATTGCGTGAGAATCAAATTCCAAAAAGAAAACATGGATAACCAAATTTATGCAATTAAGATATGATTAATAATTTGAATAACTTGTTTGTAGAAGGCCGAAAAAGCTGCTGAGATCTCTGCATTTCTTCAAGTGATTGGTACAAATATTTTTTTCTTTGGTCTCATGAATTTACAATGCCGGTTCAGCTTCCACCATGCAATATTATTACCAGACAAAAATGGTTATAGGTACATACAGAGTTAGAGTGTCAAACTAGAAATATGGAATTAACAGACATGTCATGTCATGAGACACAGACCATGTTACTAGTTACAAATGTTTCCTTTCTTCTTGTATTGATCTGAATATCCTTGCAGCTGATTCACTAGCTGATTTTGGATTGTGAGGCATGGCTTTGATAACTCTTGGCTGCAGTTCAACCTGAGTGTTCCTATCTTCTGTTTGCCAAAATGTTGGAGCCAAAGGAAACAAAGGAAGCACTTCTGCAGCACTCATTCTCTTGGAAGGACTGCTAGCTGTGCTTCTCTGTGGTTCTTTATCTTTTGGTGAGTGGTGAGTTGAAATGTTTCTTGACATCACTTGGCTTGTGGGGCTGGAGATGTTAGATGAGCTTTGGTATATTATGGCAGAATTGACTTCTCCACATGAGTTGTGGTTTTCAGGACCATTGGACTGCCCCATTTGCTCAACAGCTGAAGCTGATATAGAAGATGGATTGTGGATGAATGGTGGTGGTAAGAACTGGGGCAAAGATGAACCAGAAAGGAGTCCAAACTTTTGGTGAGAACTTGGAGCAAGAGCTGCTTCTGAAGACACATCTTTGCTTAAAGGGTTGAAGCTAACTGAGCCACAAGTGCCGTATATTGGTGCCATGAAGCCTGCATTTGGAGGGCATGGCCCTATGACTGGTTTGTATACTAGGCCTTCGGATGGTGACATGACAGGAACTAGCCACTGGTTTCCTGGTGGGGGGTAGACATAGCTTGGGGACTGTTTGGAATTTGTATCTGAGGAGGCTATTGGAAGGTTTGCTAAATGATGGCCATAGTTTGGCGGCTGATTACTATGGCCTTTGGTTATGTTGTTGAAACAAGGAATTGGAATCTTCTCTACTGCACTGTTTGTAGCATGCTCAGCAGTAGGGGCCTTCACGGATTTGCTGTCAAGTTTAACAACTGGGGATGGTTTTTCGCCGACAAAATCAGATTGAAATTTCTTGGTTGTGGATGTCTTTGGTGGTGGCTTGTTAAGTAAAAGGTTATCTACAAGCAATATATGTGGTGAGCCTGCAATTAATCTTTGCACCTGCTTCCAAGAAATGTTTAGTTACTTCTCATATTATGATGAGTGAAGACGAGGTGCATATATTCAATAGAACAAACAGTTAAGAGTATCTAGTTTGGCAATTACCTTTATCAGTCTATGCAATTCAAAAACTTGCATGACAAAGATTTTCTGTTGGCTGAATATAGCAATGTCAGTATCAGGTCAAAGTAGGGAACATAATATAAAGATCACGTTTAAAAAAATAAATGTATAAATAATGAAAACACATCAAGAACTAGATCACTATGTTCAATCTGCATTGAAATTTGAGAATTGCAAAGCTGTAAGTTTGGAGGATGAATCAAAAATGTATTGGATCACATTGAAAGTCAATGCACTAAAAGTTTGTCAGAAACTTACAGAGATTTTCTGCCAACAATAACAAACTCAGCATAATTCAGAAGTATTTTAACAAAAAGAGAGCAAGGCGAAATCATATACACATGTTACTAGACAGGTAAACTTACTTGACGATTGTTCTTCTGGCTTTCCAAAATTGCTGTTCACCTATAGCTCCTACAACATTGTCGGGGGAAATATGCATAACTGATGTCTCCTCATCTTCGTTCCCAGCTCCCTTGTCAAGGAAGAACCTTCTACCAATTTCTAACTCACCATAACATTTGTGCACATCACTAGCAGCTGGCTTCTCCATGTGATGGTCCCTTGAGTTGAATTTGTCCCCAAAAGCTGCATGTTCTTCATGTGTATGGACACTGCTACCTTGCAATGTTTTCAACCTATCTACTGAAATACTTCTAATTTCATCCTTCAGAGATCTATGTTCTTTTTTCATTGATTTAGAATCCCTACCTTGCACCAATGACATTAATGATGCATCTGTCATGTCACCAAAACCATCTAACGAGAGCACTTCCTCTGGCTTCTGTCCATTTTGACTCACTTTTGTAAGCTCCTCCATCTGGATTTTCCCATACTGTGCTGACTTCAGGTCTGCAACACCTGGTGAATTCACCTTCTTTCTAATTGAATTCAGATTTTTAAGAGAACAGCTCAAATTACAACCGTCTTCATCTTTATTATTTTGGATGATGCTACAGCATGAGCTTTTTCCATGTGCAGAAGCAGAAGTTATAAAAACATCTTCACCATCAAGCGCTTTCAGAGAATTCTTACTATTGATGAAATTGTCTTGCTGAAATGAATTGTGTTTACTAGTAAATGACAATGAGCATAAGAAGTTTAAATTTGGTAACTTGTAGGCTTCCTCGTTTCTCTCACCGTGTGTTTGGTTAAGTTACTCCTTCTAAAACTGTAAGCTTGACTCTTCTCAGCCAGAATAGAAGGTGCATTGGAGTTGAATTGGATGCTTTGATTGGTACTGATCTGCACAGCATAAACATAACAATTAAAAATGGTTGCAAAGGATGGACTTAAAAACTTATTGGTATAAATATCTAACCATGTATCACGTTTTTCTCACGTCAAATAAATGAAATGCTCGGTGAAACATTTAAGTGTTTGTTCCTCAAGTGCTAGTCCTCAAGTGGCATATTGTTTCAGCAAAAGGAGTTTCTGCAGATGTTAAGAAATCAGAGGCCCTTTGCTTGTGGACTAAGGATTGCACTGAGTTTCGAAGGGTTACGGGAATATGACTGCAACGCAAACTCAATTGTTGAAAAACAACAACTTCAAATGGTCTTTAGAGGCTGAAGAAACTTCTGAGACACTTAAGCAAGCCATTATTTTCTGGGAATCATTTCACTGTTGTCAAAAAGAAGTCTTAAATTTTTGCACTCTTTGAGGTGTCCTAACATCACTACTTCTTGGAAACATGCCTTGGATACTCTCAAAGCAGTTTTAATAAGTCAATAATTAAATTGATAAGAACATATTATCTTGTTTTTATTTGTTTGCGGATTATTTAGTTTTAAATTTATTGTTCAGTTAAACATTTCTCTTAATTTATTTCAATGTAATTAAGTACAAGCCATATTCATTCAAAGTTTTATATTATTTCCTTGTTCGATTGTTTTTATATCGTTATTGAAGTTTCTGATACTCCTGAAGTGGTGTATGCTACTGAGAAACACGTTCTCGGCTGCTAATTTTGTATGAGAGGATTGAAAACAATGAAAGCTTATGAGATAGGATAATGTTATTGAAGATGCTCTACTAGCTAAAACCCAACAAGCTAGAACATGGAAAAAGAAAAACTGCAAGGAGAATCTTCCAGCCAGCAATCAAAGTAATGCAAATAATTACAATAAAGGAAAGGATGAAAAGAAAAGTTATCCACCTTATCAGCATCGTGGCAAGTATATTGCTTTGAAAGGAAAAGAAACAATATACTTGCATTGAGAATAAGAGAAAGAAATAGCTAGAAGAAAAGAGATAATGCATTGTTGATACAGTTACGTGCTTCATTTGAATACCATTTCAGAATACTTCTGTAAATTTTGTTTATCACTATTACTTAAATCATGTTTAAAATTTCCAAGTTTGGTGAAAATGTCTTGTACTATCATGAATTCACGCAACTTAATGCCTTCATTGAAGGTTAATACATCTATCAAAAGGATAGAAATAAGAAAACCAGAGTTCAGTTCCAATAATCTGTGAAATAAGACAAAGATACGATGGTACAGGAAATTCTCAAAGGCAAGAATTTGAAGAACATCACTTGACTCACGTGGCTTGATGAGGTAGGACCTGTGTAGTTTCTGAGCGGGAGCGGAAACAAGGATGCTGATCCTGGTGCAAAACTCTGAGAAGGGATGCTGAATTGTTCATAGAGTGCCATCTTATTCCTTGGCGGTGCTTTTGGTCCTCCTTTCTCTGCATCCTTAACATGCAATCTTGGAAACATTGGACTGATCTCCTTGCTCTCTTCAATTCCCCCTCTCATCCTATTCATCCTTCTACGCACTATCCACACGCAACAACTTTATATCTCTGCCAATTTCACAAAACATACTTTTCAATCCTCTCATACAAAATTAGCACCCCAGAACGTGTTTCTCAGTGGCATAAACCACTTCAGGAGTATCAGAAACTCAAATCCACACAACAGAAACAAGTTCTGTTGCCGAATTTAACCACCAAAAACAAATCCAACCATGTCAGAACAAATCAAGCAATTCAGAGTAATCCAAAACAAAAAGAAAAAAAAATTAACCAGCTCCAAAGCAACAGTTTTTCTGATCCAGAGAGCAAAAATTAAAAAACACAAATCCACATGTACCCAGTTGTCAAAAACTAAACTTTTTAGCTGAAAAACCAAACCCACAAACAAACACTTAGAAAAGCACAAGAACCCAAATGAAGGTTAGCCAAGACGTAAACAATAAAGAGATCAAAGGCAAAACTTTAGCAAGCCCAGAAGAGAAAGATAGATTTTTCTTTAACAGATAGAAAGTAACAGCTGAAATAGATAGCTAGATAGATAGATTGAGTTAGAAAACAAGGCCAGCATGGAACCACGAGGGCTTAACCAATAAAAGAATATAAAAGAAGTGAGAGATGATTAAACTTGGAAGGCAAAAGGGAGCGTTATAATGTGAAATAATATACCGAATATTGTTGGAAGAGAAAGTAGTGTTCCGGGAAGAGTATGAAAGAGCAGCATGCAAAAGCGTTGGGAGTGACCCTACCATGTTGTTGAATTGAAGAGGAAGAGGAGGCAAAGAGTATAAGAGGGAGAGTAACATGGCATAATGAATGTGGATGATTGGAGACAGAGGCAGTGACCGGGTCTCTGTTTCTTATTTTCCTTTGCACTTACTTAGGCAAGACCAAAGGGTAAGAGAGTGCATGGTTACCACACGTTGCCATTTCCCTAATCTCGACAGAAAAAATCCGTTAAAAATCGTGTCCTCCTATTTTTCTATTTTTTTAATGTTTTGAAACAAAAAGTGGTGCCACTCATGCTCCTACATGCGTGCATGTCATCCTCTGTTCTGTCAGCTCTGCATCTTCTACTTTCCTTCAACTTCCTTTGGGAAATTAACACGTGATTTTTTTTCCTCTTTTTTACTAACACGTGATTAATTTGTCTTAACACAAACATGATCCGGTTTTAATATATCAGGGGATATTTATTAGTTGTCTCAGACACGTGCGGATTTTCGATCTTACTTAGGTTAGGTGGCACACTCTCATGATGGTAAATATTTATTGTTTAAATACATGTACAAATTTAAAGCAACAAATTTTATTAACTTATGTACAAGATAATTGTAATTAGGGGAAGAATCTCATTTTTTTTTTCTCTCGTAAAATATATTTAAAGAAAAATTTGTCCACACTCAAACTCCAGTACTTAAAAATATAATGAAAATCCACATTGTCAATAAAGTAATAGTAATATTGGATTTCGATCTTCTTCACATATGAAAAAAATATAATTACAAAAAGTTATCACACTGATCAATTTCTTAACGAAAATTAATTATTAAGTAATGTTTCATAGGTTATAAAAAAAAATAGAGTCATGTTATATAATTTTTGTTACCAAAAACAGTAGGTTAATCGAAATGAAAAATTTTAAATATAGTATAATTATAACCTTTATATCGCTATTAAAACTTTTTTACTGAAATAAGCATTTTTATCTTGGTAATTTTTCTCTTCGTCTTAGTAATTGAGAGTGATGATTTATTTCAAACTTCGATTCATTTTATAATGATGGGACATTTACGTTGTGTCTGTTTCATTAAAAAGGAAAAGAAGTGGTTGGGGGACAAAGTGGAAAAATATATAGTACCCAAATTAGCAAGAAACTTGTCGAAATAGTCAAAGATATATTATTGTCTTTTACTTCAATATCCTTCCATTTTCATTTTAATTTTTTTAAGCCCCGAATTCTCTCATTCCACAGCCTAATTTTACTCAGATGCAATTAATATTATATTTTAATAGCTTTATAATGATAAAGAAAGTAAATACAATTAGTTATTTAGGAAAGTTATTTGGCTTTTTTTGATTTATTTTCAACCAAATAAATGAAGAACCAATCTCTCTTTCTCATCTATTCTATTTCTCTTGCATTTTTTATTCAAATTCTTATCATAGATTTTATTCAAAAGATGAAATAAATATGTTTTTCACTTTTTGCTTCCTGGATCCCTTGATTACTAGCTACCTGCACCCAAATAATAAAAATAAAAGAACTAAAATATTATTCGAAACACGATATTTTGGAATGTTTGTTCCAAAAATAATTTTTAAAAAAATTATTCTGGTAAATATCTTATATGTACCAGAAAACTTATTTTAAAAAAAAATCATTTCAACGTACATTTCATATCACGAAGAAAGCTTGTTCTGAAAAAACTTGTTTTAAAAATTTAATTCTAAAAAACCTTATTCTATAAATTTTGAAATTTGTTTCCAAAGATTTGTCGAACAAGTAATTCGGAAGTCACCTTTATATAAAAAATAAATAAATAAATAGTCGTTTTAAAAGTTATGGGATTGCATTTAGAAATTATGGGGGTGCAGGAAAATCCTTTTTCGTGAAGACGAGCCCAATTATAACCTTTTGGTGGAATCCAGCCATAGATTGGGCTTTTCAATGAAGTCAGGAACGGTATATTGCAACTTCCAAACATTTTTTTTTTGCGACGTGTTATTCTTACGTGAAAAGTGTTGTATATATTATTTTAAGAAAAAAAAATTATCTTTGTAAATTGGTCAGTTGTAGTAAATGTGTAAGAACATATTCTTATAGTAAGTTTAAAAAATATTTACTTAAAATATGGTATGTATAAAAGAAATTCTAATGAAAGTTTAAAATTTATATTATATTTATATTAGCATCATTTATTATATAATAATGGTAATTAACAATGATGAATAATTTCCAGAAGTAATAAGAAATTAAAAAAAAAAAGATGATTTTGTGGGCCTGTTTGGTGCGCGTGGGAGTCAAATCATATTATTATCACCCACCTGGAGCTATGGCAATGAACAAAGCCAGCTTAGGAAGTTCAAGGATAAAAAGCATATAATATATTTCTAGAAAGTGTAAGAGAAAATGATGATTTATTTTGAGAAAAAAAAAAAAAAAAGTGATAATGGAGTCCCAATTATTAGGTTGTTGTTGACCCAATTGCATTGAATGTGACTAACCTTATTGTACATGAAAGAAATTGAAGCACACAATGCCATAGAAAACAAGGAAATTCTTTCAATCATGCTTCATAAATGGATTCATTGCTTCCTTTCTTCTATTTTGTCAACAATGGTGGTCACATCTCTTTTCTTATCTCATCTTTAGCCGACATGTTCATTCACACTTTCTTCATAAGAGCTTAGCCAAATTTAGCATGAAAAATCTTTGAGAAGTTCAAAGCTTTAATGGAGGGGTTGGTAATGGGAACCACCAAATTCTTCATTTTTAGGGTAATTCTCAAGGTTATGGCTTTACATGGATATAAGTCAAAAAATGTTCCATAGGGTATGGAAGTTCTTTATCTTCTTCCCTTGTCATTATCCCTTTTGTTCTCTCAATTTTTCCTTTAGGATCACAAACTTGTGTATTAATATCCACTTAATAATTAAAACAAATGTTTCCAAATTATTTATGTTTAAACATAGTTATTTCTAGTAATAATAAAACAGAAAAACTAAAATTCTCTTTTTTTTTTTTTATAAACTAGAATTAACTTGTGTACAGCTTATACACAATTTGTAGAAAATATTTTTTCTTTTTAATTTTATTAATATTTATATACATATCAAAGTTGCTGCTCAGTTAAGCCTTCCAACAATTGGTTGGTTCTTGATTGGGTTTATCACTTTATCCTACATATTTCACCATCAAAAACTTTATCATATATATATATATATATATATTGGTTTTTACATTGAATTTCAGCCATTCAATTATTGAAGTTTCTTTTGAACAGAAATGCTAAAGCCAAAATTTTGCAGTAACTGTTGAAAAAGAAAGGATAGTTTGATTTATGTGTTTCATCCAACAACCTTTCTTATATATGTTTATTTATATTTTAGGGTGCTTTTGAGAAATATATGCTTTTCAAAATGTGAGAATATTGTAAAATATTTTTTAATGAACAAATTCAAACATATCTTACGTAATTGTTTTATACCTAGAGGTATTCAAAATCAATATTTGCTTTAAATTGATAAATATTTTACAAAATTTCAAACCCGGGAATGGAAAAATCGATCACCAAACAATATATTATTAAATTTAAACCACGTCTTTAGTATATTTAGATTTTGTTTATTTTATTAATCGTGAAGTTAAAATTATTTTAAAAAACATGTATAAAAAAAAATCAATAAGCAGTCGAATAAAGTCAAACGGCAAAGAGATCGATTCGTTTAGCCTTCTTATCTAATATTACTTTTAATCTGAGGAAAATTAAATTACATATATTTTATGTTTGGTTTCAGATTTTTTTTTCTGTCCAAAAAGTTGAACTAAATTGAATTGAGAACATCGTCATTATTTTCCTTCTAGACAGAGGACTAGTTATTAATTTGGTCTAACTCTTATCCTTGAATATAATAAAGAAAATTAACGATTTTGATTACACATTAAAGTTTTTGTGATTTGTTTCCATGGACTAATATTACATAATAAAATTAGTTTTTTAAGATGTTGTCTGAAAAACAAATTATAATTAGTTGTTTGAAAATGAGATGGGATTAATCTAGTAGTATACATTTGACTAATCAATCTTTAAAATTGAATTACTATAACATGTATAATTGCTTTTACGTATATATTTTCTCAATTTATGATGCATATTTTACGAAAAATTATGTAATGCATATCAATATATTTTATACAGTTAAGAATGTTTTATTTTCAATGAATTTAATAAACATTTCCCTGGTTAATAGTAATTGTGATGATATTTTTTCATATTATATTCATAATAATTTTAATTATTATTTTTTTTGCCTTTTCACGTATATTTTTCTTACTACTAATATTTTTATTTATATATTATTTATTTTTTCTATTTTATGTGAAAATATTCATACAAAGCACGATATGTTTGACTATTTTTTGTATTTATTTTTGTTGAAATAGACATCTAAGAATAAAATATTATTTTGGGTGCAGATAGAATAAATCCAAATCAAGATAAACTTCAAATACAGATGACATTAAAATAATAGAAAATTTAAGATATGCCGACGAGACGCAGGCTAGATAAAAATAAGTCGTGATTTGGATTGTGTATTTTATTTTAATTTAACTTTTTTATGTTTATCTATTTTATACAATTAAAAAATGAATAATATGTATATGAATTTAAAAAAAATAAATATTGTATTAAAAAGAAACAAAATCAACATTTTACATCGCCATTTTATATTTTGACACATCAAACTTTATATTTAATCTTAAATAAAGGACGTTAAATTTTTTAACTCATTTCCATCTGCAAGTCAATACGTCCCACTTTACTTGAAAGCAAAGTGGACACATTGACCCATTTTTCTATCTAAAAATATAACATCAAATGATTTGAATTTATAAAAAAAATATCTATTTAATAGTTTTTTTAATCTAGCAATTGGATCGTTGGTTATAATATATAAAATAATATTATTAAATTGAGTCATTTTACTGAAAAGTGTCCTTAAAATAACTTAGTTTTTACATGTCCAATGCACAAATAAATATTCTCAACAACTTACTACAACATTCTTTTAGATAAATAATTACTTGCTACTATTTATAGATGCCAACATCTTTTAAGAAAGTAAAAATATATTGAAAATTTCTTATATAAAATATGGCTAATTATTTATACTAAAAAAATGTCATATTAAGAAAATAAGCTTAAATAGCTATGAATAGTTAAGGTTAAGGTTTTGAATTATTAGTTAAAAGCAAATATTTTATGAGTAATGAGTTTGTGTTTGTGGCATTAAATCTCAGAATGAATATGTCTTTTCTCACTCCTCACCATTTATACAAGAATAAATTAATCATTTGTACATAACAAAATTGTGAATAAAAAAATTTGGCACACACGACAAAGAATGAAAATAAATAAGAAACTATAACAACTTGTAATAAACCGATAAAGAATTAATTATTATAATTTGTAATAGATTAGTAAAATGAATAGAGGGAATAATAAATATTTTGCAGTATTTGGAAAAATCTTCATAATTCATAAGCCACTATGCGCAAAATGGCTAACTTGGATGCAAATGCATGACATGCCCTTGTTTTCATCTTGCATGCCACGTGGGTGAAGCCTATCACATCAAGCTTCAACCAATGGATGATCGACAAGTGTGAAGAGAAACCTTCCCTTCACGTGCGAGGTCTTTTGTGGTTGAGCCGAGCCGAGCCGAGCCAATAAAATGGCGCAATTCTAAGCCGACAGCTCACGTCCTGTGTTGGCATTGATTGAGATTTTGACATCCTCATCAAAGACAAACCACTAGGCCCAATTTGTGGGCCCACCCAAATGCCCCAATTACTATGCAATGGAACTTTCCCGATTCATACATTCCATTTTTTCTTTTTTACTTAAAACTTCATAAATATATAAATATTTTTTTACAAAATAAGTCAACATTAGCATTCAGTGATTGGTATACTAAAAATAAACAGTGTGATTTCTCTATTTTGGAAAGGAACTTTAATTAGAAGGCTACATTAATAATATAAATTAACAATATTAATGATTACGTATAATATATTAAATAATTTCAAAATCATATTTTTATGCACAGTTTATTAAAATTAATTTATTTTTAAAAAATTCCAACATATGTAAGATTTAGTTGGACAACGGCTAAATATTTATAGACTATACAGGATAAATATAATTTCTGTAACTTGCTAAATGCAAAAAAAAATAAAAATGCTTTCTTTGCAAATTTATTTACTCGCGTCATACACCAAATAGTGTTTAATCTTTTTTTCTTTTTTTGCATATATTATTGGAGGAGTGCAAGTTTCTCTTATGATAATTTATATTTTCCTAAAAAGATTATTCATCCTGTTATATACTATTTCATATATCTTTATGATTAACAGCATAAAGTTGACGTCATAAATAATATATTAGTTATTCTTTAGATATTATAATTTGGCAATTAATAATATTATAAGAGAATCAGATGAGTCTTTGGTACATTTATCTGACTCTTTCAAGCTATATGTCCCTCTCTTAAACCTGTTCTTTGACATTTATTCATAAACACTATCTGCAGGTGAAAGAACATAAGAGATGGGAACCCATTCACTCACCTGGAAAATGTAAAGATGGGGTGCATGTGCATGTCAAGTGTGTGTGTATGTATATATATATATATAGGAGAGATCAGAAGTAACTTAACACAACTCACAAAAGATAATAAACTCCTAATAATATATATATCAGTAGCCTACATATGCTTTCTATCTGGTAATCTGACTGATGCCAACTTGTTTCTGCCACTGTGGCTCTCTCCACTATCAGGTAAACAATTTTATCAAACTATATTTTGCAAACCAAATCTTTTCAGATTGTGTATGTGGTTTATTTTAATAAGTTTTCAGGTGTCACTGCTATAAACATAACACGCTTACTTTATACATTATTTAATTTTACACCAAAGTTCAGGAGTTACTAACATATATATTCTGTTTCAATATATAACCTTAATATAATTATGTACAAGTAGTAAATTTTTTAGTTTTACAACAACTATCTTTACCACATATCTGTTAAACTCTATTATATAGTTTACCATTTCGTATTACCGTAAATAGTTATTCTTTTTGGGGTATGTATATATCTATGTATGAACATATAGAAAGATGGTGGTAGAAAGTGAAAACATTTGCAGGCTATGATTAAAACCATGATTAACACAGAAAGCTTTTATAAAGAGGGTGTTGGTGTTAAAAGATGCTTCACTTACAGTGCAGTTTTTACTAAGCAACCAAAAGGGGGTCAGAGCTTTTCGCACTTGAAAAGAATACAACAAACGGTTCTATACCATAAAATATGAGGATTTGGCATTCAAAAATACCACTCTGAAGTCTCATGCTCACTGTCTGCTAAAACAGTTTTATTTATAGACCCACCTAACTGATAAAAAAGCATTATCCTTTTGAAAAACAACTGTGTTGCTCTAAACTGTTAAAACCATATTATTATAACATTTTTTTTTCTATTTTTCTTTTGTGTAATTTTATATTCATGTTGAAGGAGTTATTTATTATACAGTTTCCTGACGTAATTGTTCAAGTACCAATACTTGTTTTTATTATAAAAGCATGTACCTTCTGTTCTTCCTACCTATACAAGGTTCTCCAAAAACAAACAGGTGCATCAGTTCTGCACCTCTTCAATGGCAGCTCAAGGTACAACCTTAACCTTATTGTCTCACTTTCTATTCTCTTCTCTTCTCTTTCCAGTTTGTTAAACGTATCCGGACTATTTATCTTTTATAAGGGTCAGACAAATTCTCTTTCTTCTCAAACTTGTACTTTCAGAAGAGAGCACTGCATAAAATTCAGTTTCTCAATCTGACCTAACCCCTTTGGTTCTTTTTCTTCACCTCCTCACAGTTATCTCCACATTGAATTTTAAGAGGGAAGTTAATGCCACAACCAGATTCTGCAAAATCTTGATATAAAAGCTGGGTTCTTTCCTCTGTTTATTGCTAACATTGAAGACTCTTGAAGAATTATTAAGGATTCTAATCTAGCTCTGGCAGCAGTTGATCTACAAGTGGGAACTGGTAAGGCCCTTGAGTTCAATTTGTATTTTTTCTACTGAGATAAGTATTTTGGTTTTGTTTATTTCATCTAATATAGTATTGTCTTCAACATGATAGGTAACAAGGATAATTTTCTCCTCCAAGTTCAACTAAATTTTCTCCAGTTTCATTTTTATAAAAATTTCAATCATCTATGGATGGTTTGAGCTGGGATACCTCTCAACTTGAAGCAAACACACAAATCCTGTGGAGTACTATTCAGTCATCACCAGACTTTGAAGGAGGCTACTCCATGGCCAATGTTCTCAATCAAATACAAGAGATGCAGAAAGCTCAAACAGGTCATGAACACTCAAATTCTGAAAGAGTGATTTATCATTCAGCAGATGCTACCACCACTTCTTCAGAGATAATGGATGTGATGCAAAGGCAAAACACAAATCTTTTACAGCATGCACCAACCATGATGGCGGTGAAATCAGGAACTGGAGCCAGTTGGGGAGAAGCTTTCACATCTCAATCATATCCGTCTCTATCAGTCAATGGACCTCAAAGTATGAACCTGATTAGCAACTACATGCCAGATTTCAGCATGGCCCACCACCACCAACAACTTGTCAAAGGCTCACAAAATGGGAAGGGTACTTGCTCTCTTGAATCTTTTGACTGCTTGATTTCAGCTACCAATAGCAACACAGACACGTCTGTAGAAGATGATGGGATCTCAATGATTTTATCTGACTGTAGAAACTTGTGGAACTTCAGCTATGGCAGTGCAGCTTCCACTGGTGAATCTGAGAGTAATGCTTCCAATGGTAGAAAGAAAGACATGAAGTGTCCAGTCAATGAAGTTGATGAAACAGTTTCTCAAAGGTCCTTGGATCAAGGAAAAACAGTACAATCAAAGGCTAATTGTTCGAAGAGGAGCCCTGAGGAAACTGAAATGATCAAAGTTGGTGCCACTGGCAGTGGTTCTTGCTTCAGTATTGTTCAGAATTCTTCTTCTATTGAAGAAGGTGGATTCAGACTTATCTCAGATGATCCATTAAAAAGGAAGAAACCCAGATGGGACACGAGTTCCACTTCAAATAATATCAATTTCCAGCAACCAAATTCATCCATGTCTTCATCCATTGAGGAACCGGATCCAGAGGCCATTGCACAAATGAAGGAAATGATATATAGGGCTGCAGCTTTTAGGCCTGTGAACTTTGGCTTGGATGCGGCTGAAAAGCCAAAGAGGAAGAATGTGAGAATATCAACTGATCCACAAACTGTGGCTGCAAGGCATAGAAGGGAGAGAATAAGTGAGAGGATTAGGGTTTTGCAGAAGCTTGTGCCTGGGGGAAGCAAGATGGACACAGCATCAATGCTTGATGAGGCTGCAAACTACCTCAAGTTTCTCAGGTCACAGGTTAAGGCACTGGAATGTCTTGGAAACAAAGTTGATGCAATGAATTGTCCTCCTACAAGCATTGCCTTCTCCTTCAACCCTTCTTTTCCAATGCAAACATCTCTCAGTCACATCCATCATTCCCAGGGTTGATGTTACTATCATGGGGTCAAACAAAAGCCTCATCAACTCTAATCATTTCATTACCAATCACAATGATTAACATATCTGATCTTCAATTTGTAGCCAAGAAACCTCTAATTAATGACTTGTATCATTGTATTGTAATTGTCTTTAGTATAATCATCAGTGACTTGTTTAGAATTATCTCAATGATGATATTCTCTGGTTTCTATCGTCGTAATTAATCAACTGCACCAGCACCACAATGCATGAGCAAATACGGTTTTCACTTTTTTTTGGTTAGAGTGTTACTTAACATGCTACCACTGTCACTGCAATTTTATGGATTGAAGTGTGGTGGTGAATTGATTTAGATTACCCCGAGGTAGTGAAAATAATGAAAACGAGTTATGTTACCTTAACTTTTAGCATGCAAAAAGGCCTAGCAATTATAACACCCTATTATTGAGATAAAGGGCTAGAGAAAGTGATTGTCACTTTTAAGTGTTTTATATTATAGTTTAAGGTGCGTTTTTCTTGGAGAGAGCTTTAACAAGATATTTTAATTGATGTGCTTTGTTAGCTAACCAAAGCACGAGACATTCTCTTACGATTAGTGAGCTTAGTCAGTGGTCCTGTCTCCTTGATTCGACCCAACGCGTGCTCTTGAAACTCACTCCAAATTCATTGCTCAGCACGTGCTTATCATATTCTTCTTTTTTAGCAGGAGTGTTTGTCATTAGTAATACTATATAAAAGCTCTCTATGTCTTATTTAAACGTACCATTTTTCTCTTATATGAATGCAACTAATGATATTGTTAATGATGATTATTATGACAACGACGGCTACAACAAAACGTGATGTGCCATTGTCATCAAACGGGTTATTTTAATGTGCTCAAATATCTTTACCAAGCACGTCTTGGAGCCATTGTTACTGTATATGCATGTGGTATTTTCAAAGTCATGTCCTTTCCTTCCCCTTTATCTCCCTTTTGTTTAAGAAACATTTCCACTTTTTGGTCACTTTCTGATCACCAACACAAAAGCCAACTCTCCCACTAATTCATTTTTTTTTTGTCTCAACTCCTCTGCCATTTTGTTTATCACTACATTTCTTTCTTTGTACATCTATGTTTTAAGGTTTTTATAGTGATTCTTTAACTAATACTAACTCTTTGGTTAAGTTTGAGAGAAAAACAGAAATAAATATCACATAAGTTATTAATTTCACATTGATTTAAGAAAATTAAAGAAGAGATTGGGTAAAAATGTAAGTGCTTTTATTTTTAGTCAATAATTAGCCCATTAAAACTTTAGGTGCTTTCATATACTCCCTAATAGTATGAATAGTATGAGGGATACATGACTTGCTTCTTCTCAAGTTTGAACTTATAGGTGAAAAAAAGTGATTGGAAGAGGAGAATCTAGTTACCCAGATTATGATAAAGAAATTAGTCTACCTTGGTTGCATAAAGAGAGGGTTGTGGTACAATGCATAACCACCAAATCACCAAGTTGAAGCCAATCATCAAGTTGATCAAAGAAATCAACGGGGTTTTCAAATAGGTGGGTCCTGCTCTTGCATGTACCCAGTGATTGCTTTTTTGCTTCTTCAAAGTGGAATTGGAATTGAAGGTTTGAGTGATTAGGGGATGAAAGGTTGCATGATTGGATCAAAAGGGATTATAGCAGTTGAGTTCCTTGCCAAATTCGGAAATTCTGTTGTGACATGGAATAGTAGATGTTTTGCGTGGTTTGTGTCATTTGATTTTGTAATCAATTAATAAAGCATTTGTCAATAAGCACCGATTTCTGTCTTGAAATGTCAAATGATAACCAATTCTTTTGTAGGCTTTTCACAAGTGGGAGAGAAAGAGAGAGAGAGAGACATGACAAAGACATTAACAAAACAGTTGTGTTGTAGCTGTTGATTCTCCCTCTTGCCTAAATATATTTGCAACAACTCATTTTTCTTAGTTGTCCAAGATCCTTTAAACTAAATTCAATATTTATAGAAGGAAAAAGGAAAATTTGTCATTTGAGTCGGCGATCATATTACAAAATTGATAATTAACAATAATTCTTTGATTACTGACTTTCTAGACCAATTGTAACTTAGTTTTACATCGTGTGCATGATATTTTGGAACAGACTAATTCTGCAGTATTTTTTCTTGACTATTCAACCAAAAAGTTTCAAATGCTTAATCCTTTTACCTTGCCAAAGAACTAAATCCACTGATTTCATTCATGGAAGCAATTTCAATGAATCCACTGGAAGCACTCCTAAGTTCCCCTATGGGAAAACATGGTTTTAGTTCCATCGCCACTTGACTCATTGATGGCCTATTAACAGAACTTGGAGCTACACAAACCATTGCTAAATCTACTACTTTCCTTGCAGCCTCGCTGTCATAATCTCCTTGTAGCCTTGGATCCATAATACCATCAATTTCACCATCATCCTCCAGAATGGAACTCACCCATTTAATTATGTGAGTTCTCTCACTGCTTTTCAATATGGCTGTTCGCCCTGTGATTATCTCTAGGAGAACAACTCCAAAACTAAACACGTCACTTTTTTCATTCAACCTGCTTGTTATGTAGTATCTGCATCACAAGCAACCACTTAGAACTTCTTTTTCTAATTTCATAAAAAGTTTTACACTTATGATTCCTTCAACTGACAATCTTGTACAAAAAAATGCAAGAAAAATACATTTTTCTTCTCTGCTAGTGTTAGAAGTTATCACTTCATTTTAGAAACTGACAAAATTGTAAGAAAAGTGTCCGCAACTTTAAGGTAGTCCATTTTTAACATCTAATATATTCAGAACTAAAATAGTACTAATTAAAGACTTAAATAAGAGGATTGTTAATTTTAGAAACTTGTTTTTAGTTTGAGATACTGATATGATAATATTTAACACTTTGATCAAATAGAAAAGTAATTTAGCATTTACCTTAAAATGTATTATTAAGTTGGTTTAGTTGTTGTATATTAAATTTGAAATGGTAACTGATATGAGAAGAATACATACTCAGGGTCAAGGTATCCTGGGGTGCCTGCAATAACTGTTGATACATGGGTGTCACCTTCATCTGGAAAGATCCTTGACAATCCAAAATCACATATTTTAGCGCGTAGATTTTCATTGAGTAAAATGTTTCTAGTCTTAACATCTCTGTGAACAATTGGGGGCTTGCAACCATTATGAAGGTACTCCAAGCCTGCAGATGAAGTTCAGTGTGTTACATAACACAATATTAAGCAGCTATTTTTATTTTTCTTTTGTAATCTCTCATAATCCTCACCTACTGCAGCATCCAGCGCAATTTGAAGTCTCTGTTTCCAATCTAAGAACGTTTGACTTTCACCTGTATCTATAGAGAAAAGGTGTAAAAAGGGAAAGTCTTGATACCAAGATATATACATTTTTATTGCATATATAACATACTTTAAATTAACCTGCACATATGACATATTGAAATAAAAGCTGAATACATGAAATAAAAACTTTTATATTGCATATATGACATTTGCAATTAACCAGATAATTTGTCAGATAAGTCTCCATTGGTCATGTATTCATAGATGAGTGCTGTTCTGTTGCCTTCATTGCAATATCCAATAAGTGGAGTCAAGCATTTATGGTGTACTCTTGTGAGAATATTTGCCTGCATATCAGAGTCTATTCCATCATCTTAACTAAAATATTGAGGGTTATGCAATAAATACAATTATTTTCATCAATTGATTATACCTCTGTCTGAAATTGCTGATACCCTTGAGTTGAAGCAGAGAGCATCTTCACTGCTACTTGTGTTTCACCTATGCAACCATGGTAGACAGTTCCAAATCCTCCTTTACCCACAACCCTCTCAAAATTATTGGTGATACTTTGAACCTCTGAGTAGGTGAACTCTTGTTTCTTTGAGTCCACACTCACGGTTTTGTTGAAAAAATTCAGCTTGTCCCTATTCACAGCAACTAATATAGAAAAAAAAGTATATATTTAATAATAATGTGGTAGAAAAGAAAGAAAAAAATGGGATAGAAGTAGGAGAAAAATATTTGTGGATCATTAATGATTATTTTCTTATGATAAAGATTCTTTATAAATATGTACCTTGAAGTCTTCTTCTATAAATAAAGGAGAGTGCTGCTGAAAGGAGGAGAGCTGCAAGAGCTGTTACTACCAATGGAATTACTATCTTATTACTCCTGTGACAAGGACTTGAGAAGCAAAGATGTGGATTTCCACCAACACTTGCAAAGCAGTATGAAAGAAACCTTAAAAACTGTTATGAAAAGGTGTTTTGACATTTATATTCTAACAAGAACATGACCAAATTAGAGTGTTTAGCAAATAAATTTATTTTGCTAACATATAAATCAATTATAAATTATAAGTAATTTTTGTTAATATATAAATTATAATTACTGAGATATATACTTCTATACTAATTTACATTTATCAGCTAATACTTTTTAACTCTTCATCTATCTAAACAGTTGATTTAATAGTGATATCAAAATTATATCTGTTTCGATCATATTATCAATGAACTAACTAAAAGAAAGTTTAAATTGTTAAACAATATAAAACGGTATATTTTCTTTCTCTGAGATAGCGATATCATGCATACCTTAATATAGACAGCGACCCATTCATTGTTCTCTCAGAGAGTTTTGAAGGAATTGAGCCTGATAGTTCATTACCTCCTATATTTCTGCAGTGAAAGACAGTCATATAGTTTTCTACATTCTCAAAAGAACATCGAAATCAATAAATGTTGTCATGATCCAATATATTATGACTTACAAAATCATCAGGAACTCGAGTTCAGATAATGAATCAGGTATAGAACCAGTTAAACTGTTATTGGACACATCCCTGCAAATTAATTGACTCAATGAGAATTATGGGAAATTATCAACAGGTGTTTATCCAAAAGGTTTATATGTATGCTTACAAATATTGTAGTAATTTCAGATTGGATATGGCCAGAGCTATGTTGCCAGTCAACCCCCTAGAGGACAAGTTCCTGAAAAAATTGACTCACAATGAAAACCAGCACTCAAATGATGAGTTTGTTTGTACTAGATTTTGTGCAGACCAACGTACAATGATGTGATTCTTGGTTGGTTCTGTCCATTGTAGCTGCAGTTCACACCCTTCCACATGTCAGTTTTAGGGCTACAAGGATCTCCCTGCCATATTTGCTTGATGCCGTACGTTGACTTTATTTGCATGATGGCACCAACTATATTTACATAAGTAATTGGTAACATGCATATACGTCACAATATCAGAAACACAAGTTAGAAGAAGTAAGAGTCTTATCAAGACAAAGATAACATACGTCACTGAGAATATTTCAAATCACATAACAAACTAAATAAAGTATAAATGTAATATAGTAATAAGTACCATCATTTTGATCTGTTTCTGGTAGATCTAGGGTCTGCCCTTCATAAACCTCAATGCCATTCAGTATGGGGGACAAGGTTGCTTTATTTGTTCTGTTGATCCAAATTTGTAACATGGTTTTAGGTTGAGAGGATACATATGTCAAAGTACCGCGACCTAGGAAAGGTAAACTGAAATTATTCTTGAGGAGCGCACTATTCACATAAACATCGAATTCTCTAGTTTGATCAGCTACAAGCTTCTCTATCTCAGCAAAGTACATGTATACACAAAATCTGACTGCACCATTGCTTAGCTGATACGAAAATCCCAAATTATCACTCGCATTTTCTGGTGTTGCTGCTGTTTTAGGGACAGTGGAGGGTACCCCATAAGTGAAAAGTCCTCCATTAGCCACGGCAAGGGATGTACTAATCTGTTTCCAGTCATGTGGATTGTAGGGTGACCAAATTCTATCATAAATATCATCTGGGTACCTAAAGCAAAAGGAACTGAATTAAAAAAAGAAAACTTTTGTAAAGGAATAATATGTAATCAACATCATGATATGCGTGTGTTTTTGCTAAAAAAAGTATTTTAGCAAGTTATATTTTAAGAAAATTTAAGTTATTAAAAACGTGCTATGAAATATTTATAAAAAACACATGCAAATTTTCAGTTACTTTTTTTCAAAAATATATTTTTAGTAAAATATAAATATAATTTTCTTTAAATATATTTATAGTGTAATATAATACTAGAAAAATTATCAAAATCAACTGAATCATTATGGGCAGTGTAATTCTGTTAAAAATGTTTTATATGTTTTAAGGAGGGAGGAGTACTTTTCAAAAATAAGTAGGTATAAGTTACATTCACAGTTTGCTAAAAGAATTTAAAATTATCATTGAATAGCTCCAAAGTTCCATCTTGCTTTATAGTCTTACCAACCTATTTTTTAATTAGCTTTTTTAATGATGTAAACTATGAGTTTCTTAAGATAACAAAATGTAAAACTTTGTATTTATCCAAAACAAAATAGTAATTAAAGCAAATTTTAGTTAACTCACATTTGAGCCAAGTCCTGTTTTAGATATAGATACATATAGAGCCAAGTGTATTCTTATCTAATTTTGTTTTATATCCATATATATATATATATATATATATATATATATATATATATATATATATTATATTGTA
>Ga0099824_1001533_pt1 | contig 32671 bp, 21 predicted proteins | sample SiratrowhiteBW_FD_76837 | JGI IMG/M metagenome (GOLD analysis project Ga0099824, IMG submission 76837) | Root nodule microbial communities of legume samples collected from California, USA - Siratro white BW | ecosystem: Host-associated > Plants > Roots > Nodule | place: USA: California... | reverse complement strand
TCTTTCTATTTTATATTTTTTTTTATTTTCTCAAATTTTTATATTTTTTTATTTTTTATAATCTTACAATTTAAAACTTTTTTAATATAATTATTAAAACTTCAAAAAGAAAGGTAATTTAAAAAAAAAAAAAAAAACAAGCATGCAATAAAGTGTTTGATTGTAAAAAATTACAAAATAACAATAAGTTATCATCTAAATTACTTGTAATATATTATTCCGGTAAGTGAAATTTTTAATCTTGTAATTTGTGTAAAAAAAATACAAGAAAGAGGTTAAATTATGTTTTCAATAACTTTTTCTTTGAATTCTGTTAAAAGATAAAGTATTATTTACAATAAGAATGGAAAGAAATTTGTCTAATATATCACTTTTTTTTAAACTTATAAGTTTTTCTAATATAAAAAATTATACGGTAAGTATTTTTCGGGGTAACTTCAAAGTAAACATCTAACTATTTCTTTTATTTTTTTAAGCTACTTTCTAAATTATTTCTATGACAAGATATGAGATCTTAATTTATATCTTTTGAGTTTTATTCTTTCACATACTTTTAAGACCCATATTTTAATTAATTTTTTTTTGGTTGTTAATGTTTTTAAGACAATTCTTTTATTCTTATGACTTAGTAAGGACTTCTTGAAAAATGATAAAAAAATATAGTATATTTTTAAGAATAATATTTATACTATTAAGGTATCAAGATGATATATAACAAAAACAATTCTGAATATTCTCAGCTGATTCAGTATGGTGATCCCTTGCTAACTTTTTAAATTACTAATTAATTATACAATTAATGAGTATTTACTTAAATAATCTTAATTAAAAGAAACTTTGACCTCCACTGTTCCTTTATGTAAAAGTGCCTTAATTTAATCTAAGACTAAGACCATATTTGAAGATCAAAGACCACATCTTGCATACATTATCAAAACCAAAATCAAAAACTCTTCCTGAATATTGTTCTGAGTAGTCTTATAAATCATTCTAACAGATAGGAATGATATTAAATATTTTATATAATCATAGACATATTTAACTCCGTTTAGAATACTTTTCATTCTGAGTATAAATACTGTACAGTCTAAATGAATTCTCATATAACTTATCATTTGATAATACATTTTTAAACATATGTCTTGTCTGAGTCTTAAAACATTTTTATTATCTCATATTCTTTAAAATACGAGTGTTAATATTTTTTTTCTTTTATATATATATATATATATATATATATATATAATTCATAAAATTTAGAATAATTTTTACTGATAAGTTACAAGAGCAATTTTTTTATATTAAAAAAACTTATTTTGAATTGTAAAATTAGAAGGAAAAATAAACTGACAAATTATTTACTGCATGGTTGGTGGGAAAATTTAGTTAATAATCAAGTGAAAGAGTGGTGCAGAGAAATGTTGGCCGACTTAACTAACTTTCCATAAATTTCTTTAGCTTCATGTTTTATAATAAAGATGCATTTCAACAAACAATTCATGCCGATTCAGTCCGACAAACTCTAGAGCAGTAAAATTGTGACAAATTACCCATATTTAAATTAGCTTAATCGCAATTTTTTCCTTTTAGCTTTTGATTTTTTTTTTTCGGATTTCACCTATTAAAGAAAACTCAATAATTTTTCATATATTTTACAATTAGTTTTTGTTGTCTTAATTACATCACACGTTTAAGATTTAAGAGAAGTAAGTAGCATGACATGATTAGTAAACATAATATTACTTTAGAAAAACACAAAAATATTTAAATGAAATTATCTAAAATTGGAATGTTGAGGGGACATTAAACACGTATAAAGTGAACATATTTTTTTCTAACAGGAATTTCATATTTAAAATGATATTGCCTAATTAAAACTTTAAACTACTTTAAGAGACATAACATAAATATAGGACTATTTGTTGTAACTAATGTTGATCTATTGTTTGTATTTTTGGTATTTTTGTTTATCTTGATCTTTCACCTTTTAAAATATTTATTTTTGTTTTTATCTTTTCAAATTATGTCAAAATAGTCCAATAAAGAGTTGTATTTATGTCAAAGAAACTCTTTCTATCTTTGATCATGGGATTGAAACAGGTTTAGTAGTTAATAGATTAGTATCATTAAATATTAATGACGTATTTTTTTTAACATATGTGAATGTCTTTTTGAGATCTAACTATTTTAAGCCTCATAAAACACTTCAATTTACTAAAGTCTTTAACTTTGAATGTTCGATCAAGATAAGAAATAATATTTTATATTTCTAAACTAATTTTCTCAAGTATAACATCATTAATGTAAATAAGTAAGACAATGAGAGTTGACATATTACCTTTGGCAAAGAGGGAGTGATCAACACAGGATCGTTCAAAACAAATGTTATGTAAAGATGACGAGAGTTTGACAAATCAGTGTCAACTAGCTTTCTTCAAGCCATACAACAATTTTCTTAATCTATAAACTTGATTGTCTTTGCAAGTGATTATTCTAGGAGGAGTTGTCGTACCAACCTCTTCTTTAAAGTCTCCATGTAGGAAGACATTGTCAACGTCTAATTGTCTAAAAAACCAATTTTGTTTTGCAACCACAACAAAGAGAATTTTAAGAGTGGTCAATTTAGCCACGAGAGAGAAGGTATCCAAATAGTCAATTCTTTCAAGTTGATTGTAGTCTTTTGCTAATAAACGTGTTGTATCGTTTTATGCTGCCATCAACTTTATATTTCACTTTATAAACCCATTTGCAACCAATAATTTTATTTCCATGAGGTAAATCAATTATAATCCATATGTTGTTTCTTTCAAGTGCATTAATATATTTTTTTCATTACATTATGCCATTTGGGAATCTGAGCAACTTCATTATAATTTTGAGGTTCAAATGGACAAGACAAGGGTGAACTACAAATGCTTTTATGAAACTTTATTATAATTAAGAACAAATGATACATGATAAGTCACTTTCTTGATTTTTGAAGTGATGTCAACAAAGTTAGAAATGTTATGATGATAGTCTTCAAGAAAAGCAGAAGTTTTTCTGTTTCTGGTAAACATTCTCAGTTATTACCAAGATTGTCATACATCTGTTCAATTTGTGTGTGTGTTATCAGTGACAGACTTATATATGATACGTGATCCTAAAAAAACAGAAATTTTATTCTTAACTAACGTCAATTTCAATGTTTTGCCTTCTCTTATAAGGAAAGATGTTTTCATAAAAGATAACATCTCTTGAGATAAATATTTCTTTGGTTTAAATATCAAAGACAATGAACCCCTTTGTTATAGTTTTGTATCCTATTAAGACACATCTCCAGACTTTAGGATCAAACTTAGATCTTTTTCTTTCAAGAGTGTAAGTAAAACATATCAATCCAAAGACTTTTAAATTTTTAAGGTCAGGAAATTGTTTATATATAAGCTCATAAGGAGTTTCTTTTATTTATAACATGGTAGGAATTTTTTTTATAAGGTGAACAACTTGAGACAAAGCATAAGACCAAAAACTAATAAGTAAGTTTGATTGGAAAAAAATGCTACGAGTAATATCTAGAATATGTTGATGTTCCTTTCAATAATGACATTTTGTTGAAGAGTTTCAATATAGCTATTTTGGAGCATGATTCACATTTCATCAAAGCAAATTCTTTACAATTATGAGATCTAACAACCTTAACTTTAGTGTTGAACTGATTTTGCATGACACTAATAAAATTCAACATATCAATTCTAGTGATGTAGGTATATATGCTCTAGTCATCTACTATGGTGAGAAAAAAAATAAATGTCTATGTATAAAAGGAAACTAAAATAACCCCATATATCAATACTACTATGCTTGAAAGGTAATATGTGTTGTTTAACTGACAAGATTCACAAGTCTTATTTTTGTCAAAAAATATATAGAGAAACATATTATAATATATTTAAAACATTATATGAGGGATGGCCAAGCCTATGATGCCAAAAATCCATGTTAGGGGAATTGAAATCTCCTTTTTCAGAATTAAAGCAGTTAATAACCAATGTGTATTCAAATCCTTGTAAGTAATAGAGACAATTATGTAATTAAGCTCTCCCAATTATCTTTTGTGAAATGATTTCATGTATATGACAAAACTCAAGGAGAAAAAAATTAGTCTATAATTTAAGAATTTTATCATGCGCTGCACATATATTAGGTTGAGTTTGAATTTTGGTATATAAAGAACATTATATATGCATAAATGTTCTAAAAAGATTACAATTTCTGAGTAATTGGCAATAACTTGTGAACCATTAGGTAATTGGACAATAACATGTTTAATCTTGTAAAATATGATATGAGATATAGTTTAGGTGACATGAACTATGATTCTTGTGTCAAGAATCCAAAGAATTTTAGTGCTTTTACCTCTCTTTGATGAAATTACAATAAACTCACCAATAAGATTATTTGCTCTGTACAACCTTCGACTCTTGCATGATTTTCCATATATGCTATATTTGCTCTTGGGTAAAGTGAATATCATTTTTTTTCTCTAGAGGTTGATTAATCTTTGTAATATTACCAAGTTTATCTTTAGTTACAATAGTATTCTTACTAGTTGAAAGATTGTTAGTAACACGATCCTTTTTCTGTTTGTATCAAGGAGGGTAATCGTGTTTGGAGTAACACTCTTCTACTGTGTGATTCATCTTATTTCAATAATTGCATGTTTTTTTTCAATAGTTAAGATTGCACCATCTTCCCCTTCCTTGAGTCTTCTAGTTATTGTTGTAAGTATTGGTATTGTTCCTTCCTTGTTGCTTCCAAACAATCTAACTATTAGCAACATTTATGATGAATTTGCTATAAAAAAAATACCTCTAGTGAGTTGTCTCTTTTGTTGAAGAATAAGAAAACAGATGCAGTTTATACTAGGCAATGACCCCATGAGTAAAATCTGAGTCTTTATAGTATCATAAACATCACTAATACTTTTTAAGAAGCACATGATGTGTTTTGATTCTTTGTGCTTGACCACGTTCTTCATAAAACAACAAGTACATTTGATAAGTATCAATTTTGAGTGTTTTTATACATGAGAAATATTGATTACTTGTGGGTTTAGGTGTTATTTAAAACAGTAATTACTCCCAATTTTAGAGTTTTTGGATTTAAATTTATGTTTTGAGTCCTGAGTTAAAGGAAATAATTTAATCTCAATTATTGTGAAATTTCAGGTATAAAAGAATGAAGAAAATGATAGATTGGAAGATTCATTAAGAAAAGAAATAAAAAGTTTAAAATAGAAAAAAGACCAAGAGAAAAGTCACTTAACCTAGGCTAAAAGTTTAAAAGGAGATTTTTAGGGTTTTGGGAGGAATCAGGACCTAGAGGACAGAGGTAGACGACTATAATCAAGATTCTCTTCTTCTCTTGCAATCTTCCTTTCATTGATTTGTAATGGCTACCATGGGTAGCTAAATTCTTCATCTTTGGGATTGAATTAAATCTTTTGAACTCATTTGTAATTTGGTGATTTTAAATATAATATTGAGTTTCTACTCTATTGGTATTTTCATCTTGCACTTAATGCTAGATTTTATCTGATTAATAGAGTCTTTATCTTGATTTTTGAATTTAACTGGGAAGTACTTTTGAAAATACCCAATATATTGGAATACTAGGGATAGGTTTCAGTGTATTGATTGTTATAACATTTGTTCTTAATGTTGGGTAATTTATTAAATAATTGAGGGATCAATATTTAGGAAATTACCTTATGAATTTCATATCATATCATATGAATCAGTGTGAATGATTATTATATGTGCTTCAATAGTGAGTTGTTACTAATATTGTATTTTATTTTCAAATCCAAAATATGAATGAGGGAGATAGATGAAGTTCAATCCCATATCTTTCTAGATCTTAAAAACTTTCTTTTTAATTGCTATTTATTCTTTAATTGTCTTTATTGTTTATTAATTTAAATTACTCTGAATTCATCTTGAAACCTTTAATTGCTTAGTAATTTGTGAATTTGAGATTTGATAGCAAAATTGTTCTATATGGGATTGACATCCTTACTTTATAAATCTATATTACCTTTGACTCGTTACACTTGCCGAAAAAGATTAATAACATTGCATGTCACAAATACAACTAGAGGTAAGTCTTAAAGATTCTAACTCTTCTCACAATATCTTCATATTAATGAAGAAATTTGAAACATTTCTTTATCCTTATTTTATTGAATGTATTTCCCGGAGAAGATCAGATATTCTCAAATAATTTCCTTTGGAGAATTTTTCCTTTATATCATCCAATAAATCTCTTACATTATCTATGTAGATAATATTCTATGCAATATGGTTGGACATGATCTGACTAATACATGAGATGACCATAACATTGCACATTTCTCACACATCATATAAGAACTCGTTTCTCCTTGATACATTAATACTTCCATCTATAAATTTAAGCTTATTATTTGAAAGAAGAATTCATTCATAATTCTATTATATAAGTATTAATTATTTTCGTTAAGTTGAGAACTTATAAGAATCATACTAAAATTCTCACTTGAATATAAATAATAAGAACTAGAAAGATTTTATGTGTAATCTATATTATTCTATACTTCAATACATAAAAAATCCATATATAAATAAAAGAAGTTAAGAAAAATCGAAAGAAAAAGAAAAACTTGATTTAAAATGATTGTACATTAGTAATAAAAGCAGAGCATGATAAACGCATTCTCATACCAAATTGCATGGTGACATGAATACTTATGCTATTTTAGGTATGTATGGTTGTGTTTACAAAATTATCGTATTTACAAAATTATCATAATACTTGTGTATTTATATATTTGTAAAAGTGCATCAGGAGTGTATCATAAGGATAATCGAGATAAAAAAACATGTAAAGCAAAACTTTTTTTTTTTTAAAAAACATGAAAAAGTATATGCAAAAGAAAAGAAACACACTTTGTAAATAGAGTTACAAAACGTATAAGAAAAAACAGAAAAACAAAAAGCATACAACCACCTAATAAAAAAGGCAACTTTAACATTGTTAAATGAAATCATGATTTTTTTTACATCATCTTCGATGTTTTATTTACCTTCAAATTTTCTTATTTCACAAGAAAAATCAACTATATTTTCCCAACATTTCAATTGAATGTTTAAAAGTAACCAAGCAACACCATTTTGTTTCTATTTGCCAAAAGAGTATTATTGTATTGTAGTGTTGTTAAAAATAATTTAATCAATAAATTATTATTTTTACAAAAATAAAAAAAGAATGTTAATACAAGAAAATTAAATTCATTCCACAATTTATATATACGGTCATAAACTTAATATTTACGTTAATAAATCATAAAAACAAAAAAAAAAATCTTTATATCTTGAAAACAAAGTTATAAAAGGTATTACAAAATGGTGTAGTATAATAAAATTTAGAAAAAATAAATTAAGACGTCATAAAAATAACTTTTTATAAATTATTTTTTTAAAGATGTATTTAATGAAAGTAAACATCACAATTAAAATTCAATAAAGTATAATCAAACTAATTAAATTTAAATCTTTGAAGACCAATGTCAATTTAAATTAATAATGATAAAAGTTATGCCAATTCATACAAATGAATGATTTGCATTTTGTATAATTTATACACTAATTTGAAAAAAGAATTGTTGAATAAATAAATTCTTAATTTCTTTAATTTGTTTTAAAACTTTATATCATTTAATTATAATTTATCACGTATAATAAGTTAACTGTTTCTAATTTTATTATTGTTATTTTGAAAATTATACCAAAATATAACATAATTATTCTAGCACGTTTGCATAAAAATTAAACTATCTTTTGATATAGAACTTCATTATTATTCAATAATAATACACTTTTATTTCTTATATGAATTCACAAGTAGTCGGTTTAAGAAAAAAAAAATCTAATCATATAAAATTTTATATGGTTACTTGATTACAAAAGACGTTCAGTTACTCATTTAATCTTTATAGCCATAGAAGTTTTCCCTTTTTGTTTATTATATTTTAAAATTATTTATTTTAATTCTTACCCATATCGTCTTAATTTTTCTATCTCCTACTACGTACGTAATTTATTTATTTTATTTATCATCTAAATTGATAAAAACAAAAAAATGCTAAAAATAGTATGTACAAAGATTAAAATAAATAATATTAAACATTATAAAGATTAAAGTAAAGGTTCTTTTTAATTCTACTGATCAACTGAACAATTTAACTATTTTAATATTAATTATCTCAAAAATAACTATTTTATAACTAATTTACAAAATTAACTAAGACTTCGTAGCAATTAAACCCGAAAGTCTACCTATTTGTGCTTTATTATTTCCAGTCGTTCTTGGTCTGATATCTGGCATCGTATCAATGGCAAATCACTCAAGCTTCGACGGTCGCAGTGGAGTTCGAGTGGTGGTCGCCGGCGACCGAGCCACCGGAAAATCGAGCCTGATAGCTGCCATCGCGACGGAGTCATTTGCCGAGTCCGTTACGCCGGTTATTCCGCCCACTCTCTTGCCCCCTGATTTGTACCCCGATAACGTTCCTCTTACCGTCATTGACACACCTTCCAGGTCCTCCTCCTTCTCTTTCAGCTCCGCGACTTTCCACAATTAATTCCACGCATTAGTTTCATCGAAATATTTTCGAAGCAATCCGTATTTTACGAAACAATTGATCAATTCAAGGCGCGATAACTGAATCGCATCTTTTGAGTGAACCTCTTTCCTTCTACGTTATGCATGCTATTGCTATCTTATTCGCGGTGATCCTTCTAGATTTGAAGTGCTTGATTATGCTCCGAATGAACGCGCGTTTTTGTTGTGTGTAGCTTGGACAAACAAAGCAAGCGTAACGAGGAGTTGAAAAGAGCTGATGTTGTGGTTTTAACCTATGCTTGCAACGACACGGCTTCGTTTTCTCGGTTGAGTTCTTACTGGTTCCCGGAGCTGAAGAAGTTGGAGGTTGGTGACTTTATGCATTTTTCAACGAGGAATGAAGTGCGAGTGGTAAACAATAGCGATGATTTGTTTATTGTTTTTGATTTTTTTGGGTGATACACTGATGCAGGTGAAGGTGCCTGTAATTGTGGCTGGTTGCAAGCTGGATCTCAGGGATGAGAGCCAGCAAGTGAGCTTGGAGCGCCTCATGACACAGCTGCTGCAACAGTTCAAAGAAATTGTTACGTGCATTGAATGCTCTGCTGCTACGCAATACCAGGTCTTTTGCTTATCTGCATTATTTGTACTTGGTGATGCTGAATTATTCATAGATATTATATCTTGTATATAAGGAAACAAGATTCTATCTTATTTTCTTGCTCAAGTATCGGTCGATGCCATAGATTGTATCACGGCCATTTATTACAATTTACAACAATATATTGTACGTAAATCTAGTTTCTAATGCATTTCCTTGTGATAAAATAAAATCCTACGTTTTATTCCCAAATGGTACTTATTCATCAAATACAAAATGTCCAAAAGATAGAAAAAAAATCCAGCTAAATGAGTTCTCATTTCTCTTTTACATGTATGACCATGACTGGATAAGTTTTTGTTATAAACTAAAATTAGTTTGTCTATAGATTAAAATCAACATTTTGGAAAAGCTAAATGATTTTAGCTTCTACAAAGAGCTGATTTTAACTTGTACACCAGCTTTTTAGCTCATGTGAGAAGCTTATTTCATTTTTTCTCTTATTTTCTTTTTTCCTACAAATGTTTATGGAAAAACTTTACCCAATACAGCCTAACTCAAGTGTAAAGTAAGAAATTCGCGAGTCTATATGATATCGCAGTTAACTTATATATAAGGTCACAGTCTTGATAGTATTGTCATCATTGTTTGAAAAATACAAGTGCCTGAAATTTAATGTTAATTCTTATATTTCAGGTCCCTGAAGTTTTCTATTTTGCTCAAAAAGCGGTACTGCATCCAGTAGATCCATTGTATGATATTGAAAGTCAAGCTTTAACAGATCGATGTGTTAGGGCTTTGAGAAGAATATTTGTTCTTTGTGATCGTGACATGGATGAAGCCCTCAATGAAGCAGAACTAAATGATTTTCAGGTTATTGTTAGATTTAGATTTTTTTCAAATTTCCTTTTTTGTGTCTTATGCTTTGAATATTTATTATTTTCATTGTGTCCGTTTATTGAAAGCATGCAAATATACAAACAGGTTAGATGTTTCAATGTACCATTGCAATCATCTGAAATAGCTGGAGTCAAATCAGTTGTACAGCAGAAAGTACCTGAAGGAGTCAACTCAGTTGGCCTTACTTTTCCAGGATTTATTTGTGTTCATAATATGTTCCTCAGAAAAGGGCGTCCAGAGACATTATGGGCTGTTCTAAGAAACTTTGGATATGATAATAATTTGAAACTGAAGGATGATTTCCTTCCTGTTCCATCTAAGCGCACTTTGGATCAGGTGATACATAGTTTCTTTGTTATATTACTGTGTAAATTCCACCTTTTGTCTACCTGTGTGGTTTAAATTGAAGAGGTTGGAGTAGTGATACAAAAAAATTAAACGTACATTATTCAGTATTGGTATTAACAATAATAGAAAATGCGTGTGGTTGTTGAATTGGGAAGAGTAGAATTTTACATTTAGGTTACACTTATTTGATGACAGCAATTTTAGTTATCCATTGGTAGGTTTTGCATATACTAGCTGTGAAAACCTATGCCTCTGGGATTTGAATTGCAGAAGTGAAGTATGGATTTTAAATTTGCTCTTAAAAATGACCATTATATGCTGAGACATTGTTATTGTCCAAGTCTTTCCTTATCTGCCAGCATTCCTCTTGTTTATGTATGGCTGTGTAGAATTTTGGGATTTGCAATTAGTTTGTTGCAGTTGATATACTATTCTCCCACTTTTTCTTTATATTTGGTTTTTAATGTTATATATCACCTATTAAGAAATACAATTGCTTTACTCATATATGTACTAGAATTATTTTTATTTCCTAATTATGCCCTTATGTCTTTTATATGTTATCTCTGTTACTCCATTTGTTTCTTTTTTAAGTGTTACATTTTTGGAGAACTTGTTTCTATTTATTGGTCGCTTGTAAAGTTCAAGATCACATTAATTACTCTAAAACTCTTTCTATCATTACCTCTCTCATTTTTTTATAGGTGTATAAAATAATTAAGGATTGGTAAAGATGAGGGTATAATTGAGAAAATAGTAATTAATGTTTTGTTAAACTTTTAAATGGATAGGTAATATGGAACTGAGGGGATGCTTTTATTCCATGTTGCTTGATATTGAGATGGAGACAGAGAGACTGATATTTGTTGGTATTGGTTTTATGATACATTTTGTTGAGTCAAATGGTTTTCAAAGAAGCACATCACATAGCATGATAAATATGCATTATTCCCCAAAAGTGCATTTCCTGACATTATATAGGTCTTCAATTCATCACCAATTGTTGTGAAGTTATTTTAATTTTCCTGTTAAACTTACAAATGATATGAAGTATTTACTTTCGTACACATGATCTTACAGAGTGTGGAGCTGACAGGTGAAGCTGTAGAGTTTCTAAATGGTATCTTTCGACTGTTAGATACAGATAAAGTATGTAGTAATGGTTTCGTTACCACTTCCTTGATCTCTATTATGTGTTTTAACCCCCTGTCTCTCTGTGTTCTTTTTAGGTGGAATTCCATATCTAATATACATTTTTTCTGTTTACTTCTTTGAACCTTGATACTCTCTAGGATCGAGCCTTACGACCTGCGGAAGTTGATAAGTTATTTTGTACTGCTCCAGACAGGTGAACTTGCTACATCCCTCATCCTAATCTTTCTCTGTACAGAAAAATAAAAGGTGAACTCTTCTTTTGACTGTCCCTTCTATGACCAGTATCTCATTAATGTCATATTTAGTCTGTATAACTAAGTCACTTTTTCTTATTGTGGATGGAGAAATCTAGATTGGTTGACTGCCTCTAAAAGCTTTAGGAGGAAATTTTTATAAGCTGTAGATGCAACAAAACTGCGTGATCATTGCAAAGATAAGATAACGTCCTGTATAACATACTTAGGCTCACTGAGAATTAGTAGACTTGTTTCCTGTAAAATGTTTGGGTTAAGTCATAAATGACCTGCCTCTTGAAAGCCTTATCCCTTTATAGGTATTGGTTAGAGATTTTGTACAATTCCGTGATTAAGTTGTCACTGATGTTGTCTTATGCTTACTTCATGATTTCTGTAAGAGACTGATAGGAATTAAAATTGCTTACAAGGAAAAAAAAAAGAGGCAACCTAAAAGTATAAGCTGCAATAATTGCACTACTATAGAAATTTAATTTGGTTAGTTCTAGTGTCTAGATTTTTCTATTACCCTGTTATGTAGGGATTTGGACCTTTTCCCGCCTTTTCTTTTAATCCAGCTCTTTTGAACGTATGTAATATTTTTTGGCCTTCTATTAATTGATTGTGAGTAGGTGGTCACAGTGCATTTTGGATTAGTTTATTTTAAGGAAATAATCCGTTTCATTTTCATAGCTTGAGACAGTTTTTGAAAAATAAAGCAATTATTTTTCTAAAATCTTTAACCAATTGGGCCATTGGTCCAGTGTCATTATCATTTTGCTTATGGTTTGTGCTTGAAAAATCTTTATGGTCTTGCAGTTGGGGAATGGATAATTTTAATTACTAGAGAAATTGGAAGCTCCAGAAGTGTGATGTGATTCTTATTCTTGTATGTTGTAATTCCAGGAAATCACCTAGTTTGAGCTTTTCTTTTGGATAGGTGGTTGGGGAGAGCATTTTTTCTTTTAATTACTGATGCAGCATATCATTATAAAACTTAAGTGCATAAGTTGATTTTAGCTTATGAGAAAAGTTCACTTTGTTTGATATTTTTTATTTTCTTCTCTTATAAGTGTTTAAAAAGAAGTTTATCTAGACATAATCTAAGACTAATTGAAGCAATCAGTATATTGGAGACATCACTAAAATTCAGGATACGAGGAGTAAGTGAGGAGATTCTATGTTTGACAATAGTTCTCTGTTTAAAAGATTGCTTTTACTGTTCCTTGCCAAAGTCTATGTTTGTGCAGCATGAAACACCTATTTATTTCTGCATTATGAGAGCTCAGAAAACAGACATTTCTTTCACAATCCTATAAAAGACAGAGTGTTACCTTTGGAAACACTACTATTTTACAATTTTTCAGCTGAAGTATATCTGATAGTAGTGTTAATTTTTAATTTTATCTATTGTTCAAAGGTGGTATATACTTTGCATATTATTAACTTCGTTTCCTATCACAATTGTGATAATCTTGAAATTATTTATAGTTAGTTTTTCTACTTGATGTCATCCATCTTAGGTTTGGTACATGGTTGTGATTGCAGTCCTTGGAATGATGCTCTGTATAAGGATGCTGCTGAGATGAATGACATGGGTTACCTATCTCTAAATGGATTCCTGTCAAAGGTGGGTATAATTTACACTGTTATTTTTTCTTCAGAATGAGTTGGTTATTGATATGTCTCTTGAATTGTATGATGCAGTGGGCCCTTATGACATTACTTGATCCACCGTGTAGCCTGGCTAATTTGATTTACATTGGATATAGTGGTAATCCTGCAGCTGCCCTCCGTGTTACTCGCAGAAGAGCAGTAGATCGCAAGAAGCAAGCAACAGAAAGGAATGTGTTCCAATGCTATGTTTTTGGTCCTAAAAGTTCCGGGAAGTCTTCTCTGTTGAATTCATTATTGGGAAGGTGTGCTTCTGAACCAATAGTCAGTGTCCCTTCAAATATATTTTGATCCATGAGTTAGTGAATTTCATTCTCTCTTACTGTTCATATCTGTTTTCCTTCTAATAAACAATTAGCTCCATTTTCACAGGCCGTTCTTAAACAATTATATTCCATCAACGGTTGAGAGGTTTGCAGTAAATGCCATGGATTTAATTGGGGTGAGTATCATGATGTCACAACATTACTGTTATTTAAAAGAATTTGAAAAATGATATTGTCTTTCTCTCAAGCTTTGCTAGTAAATATAGTAGTCACATAGATGTTGCGGAGGAAACTGGGTACAATATGTAATCGATGTACTCATGATCCCGATTTTTGCTTCTGCTATACAGGGAGCCAGAAAAACTCTTGTGTTGCGGGAGATACCAGAGAGCAAAGTATCAAATGCTTTGTCAAATAAGGACTATTTGGCAGCATGTGATATAGCTGTTTTTGTGTATGACAGGTACGGTGCAAAATGTGTTTATTTGATAATGCTTTGCTACTTTTAAATTATTGGAATGGTGTTTCACACCTTGCTTTGCTGTGATCAGCATATTTATGGGCGGTAAATTAAAATAATGTATTGAAGAGATGCTGGTATCGTGTGTATTTATGTATAAACTAACTACCTAAATTTGTTTTGTGCAATATTACCTGCAATGACACCTGGTTCGGTCTTAGATCCCTTGAAATATCTGCCTTCCACGGTATATTACTCTATTAGCTATCGATATGAATGTTATTTGCTGATTAGAAACACAGTAAATTATCAAAACTTAATCTTTGATTAAAAATTTCATTTCATTGAAACTTAAGTGAATGTTATATTGGCTTGCATTTACTTGGTTGACAACTTGCTGGAAGAATGAGAATATCTAGTTGAAGGAAAGATTAGTATGACGGGTCTCTCTTCCACTCTCCAACCATCTTCTTTCCAGAGTTTCCAGCTTCTTACCCTGTTTGTAGGTTGCATCTTGTCCATATTGTCTATTTAACTTATATTCTTTTGTTTGTGCTTGTATACTCAACTTAACTTTTATGAATCACTCAAAATAATTATTATTGATCTGATCATTTGAGGTATACTGATGCCACAATAGAAATTCCCATCACTCCTCTCTAACAAAACATGAAAATCAATATGATATATTAGAGGAGGGGAGAATTAAGATGGGGAAAGAGAGGCGCTCATTGATTGACAAAGATGGCTCACATGATGGATGAATATATCTTCTGATAAAAATTTAATCCGAGTCCATTTGTACACATGCTATATTTAAAAAATCTCACTTCAATTTTGGTTCTGTTTTTAAGGCAAGGCTCTTTTCTCAAGTCAAAGTTCATGTTAGACTATAAAAAAATTGATCTTAGATACTTTATTAGTACCACCATACCGGATTTTGAGTGCTATTCTTATGTGGAATTTTCCTTAACTGAACTAACCTAGTTTAATTCGTAGTTGCATATTTGGTTGTTTATTTTTGCATAATGCAGCTGTATCTTGGTTTTGTACTTTCTTTTTTCTTTATTTTTCCAGCTCAGATGAACTTTCATGGAAGAAATCCAGAGATTTGCTTGAGAAGGTTGCTAGACAAGGAGATCTAACTGGTTATAGAGTTCCTTGTCTCCTTATTGCTGCTAAGGATGATTTAACTCCATATCCAAGGGCAGTACAAGATTCAGTAAAGGTATTACTTATTAACCAGAGTTATGACATAATTAAATATGTTCTTGTTATGTATTATTTCGTAGTTAAACCTTCGAGTTTAGGATGCTACTATCATCCATTTAATTTTGCTACAGGTTACTCAGGAATTGGGAATAGAGGGACCTATTCACGTAAGTATGAAATTAGGCGATTCAAGTAACGTGTACCATAAGATTATCCATGCTGCTGAGCACCCTCATTTAAGCATTCCAGAAACTGAGATTGAGAAGAAAAGAAAACAATACCATCGGCTTCTTCAGCATTCTCTTCTCTTTGCCTCAGGTGTGTTTTTCTTGGATACCTTCCGCTACTAGAACTTGCTGCTTGAATCATAAAGCCATAAACCACAAGTTTCCAAAAGTATTTTTTGTATTGCTCAATTGTTGATTTTTAAATAACTGTATCTTGAATTTACAGTTGGGACCGCAATGGCAGTTGTTGGTTTGTCAGCATGTCGTGCATATGCAGTGAAAAAGAATTCTTCTGGTTAGTCATCAAGAAACTTTATACTTACACAGCTGACTTAAATTAACTGTTAAATTCGTGTTCAGTGTTGGACACACTAATCTGACTGGCTAACCTCAAGTTATATTTTATGTATAGTATTACTAATTTCATTTATTTTTATTCTAGAACGGCTTCTTATATAGCTACCTAAACATAGTTGTGGTTGTTTGTTTTTCTTCTTTTATTTATTTATTTTTTTCAAATTGATTTTGATCGTGTATATTTCAAGGTTAAATTACTTTGACTTGATGTAATTATTGATCTCTCCTTTGGAGTTTGTTCGGAGTTAATATTTCATGTACTTATTCTATTTTTTCAAATATGAAATAATTTAATTTTGAAACCTTTTTTCACTTAAGTACAGATGAACTTCGTAACAGTTGTAACATTTAATTTAGTTTCAATTGTTTGTGTTGTCAATCATATTTAGTAAAATTAACAAATCACTAATATAAATATTTCAATTCATTTTAATGTATTTAATGTGCACAATTTGCTCGTGAATTAACTAAGAAGGATCCTATGCACTATAGGATTTTATAGTTTAGCTAAAAATATAAAATATGTTCAAAAGGAAAATTTTAAAATCATTATAAGAAATATATGGTTAATTTAAATAAATAAGTATAAGAGTAACTTACATTTAAAATGAGCGAGCAACTTCAATAAAATTAAAAAGAAATAATAATTTCAGGGTATAGGTAATAAAGATTTGGAATGAAAAGCTAGTGCAAAAAAATAAAATGATTATTTTGATAAAGCTAAATGTAAAAATAATAACGTAAATAAATGATACTTCAATTTTATAGAAAAATTAAAAATTGTGTTATATAGTTAAAGAAACGCTTTGAAAATCAATAAAAAAGTACAGTGTTAACATTTACAATACTGGAGACTCAACTATATTTATGTTTATGTTTTTGTTTTCGTTTTTTTATTTTATTTTGTTGAAACATTGTCTATATTGCGTACAACTTGGGTGAGGACGGATATTTCTAAGGACTATGATACTCAGAATTCGTTTGTTGTCAGTGTTTAGATGTGATGGTGAAAGTATATTTGATGAGAGGCTCTTCTATTTATTTTTTTTCTAAAAAAGCATAAAAGGAATGTGTTAAATAATTAGAAGTTACGTGTTTTTAAAGGAATAGAAATTTACTAGGGAGTGTTTCATATCTAGTAAGTCAAGGTATTCTCTTTCAATGGGTCACGGCCTGTTGGGCTGATTGGTAATAGACTGGCTGAAGTCAGTAACATATTCAAATTTCATTATTTCTCAATAATGGAATTTTAGCAGCGATTTTTATAATAATAAATATAATTAAAACTTTCATATAACTATTACCATAATAAAAAATAATTATCAACATATAAAAAAGTTATAATTTTAATAAAGTATCTACCTGAAAAAAAAATTTACTTTTGTTTTATCAATTGTTATAGTTATAAAATAACAGCACTTTTAATTTTTCATCATTATTCATTATGTGTAATTTCTCGTAAATTATCAAAACTAAAAATTAGTTAATTGAAAGAAAATTATAAAAGGTAGAAAAAAATATATGTAAAAGAAGCAGTAAATAGCTGATTTTTATTATTAACTGGTATATTATAGCTAATAAACGTTAGTTTTGATATTATTTTCAAACAAAATCTCAACTTAGGAAATTGTAGTTAATTCCTTTTACGTATATTTTTCACTTGTTCGAAGTATATCAGGAAATGTATACGCAGTTATTTTGTGTTTGTAAAACAATAACTAAATATATTCAAAATTCAAAGCTAGGGAGATTATTGTCAATTTGTTGTTATAAGATTATTTTCAATTTAAAACTTGAAAAGTGGAAATGAGTAATTTTAATCTAATTTACGTGTTCAAATAGATCAAATTTTAATTTATTTAAATAATATTTCAAGTTAAAATATGTTTTTGTTCTCTCAACTTTTTTTTTTATTTTTAAATAATATTTTACTGATTTTAGTTCTTAAACTTTTTTCATGGTTGTTTTTAGTCCCTGTCATCTATAACGTGTTTGTTTAAATGAATGTATTATTCATGATGATGGATTTGCTTGAGGCACTCATTTGTTTATGCTGATTTGAAAAAAAAAAAATGAGTAGGGAGAGGTTCCTTAGACATTTCTAGTTGATGTGAAGAGCTTTGAGATGAAAATTACACATCATACATATGTAATTATATTTTGGCCCTAACTTTCAGTGTGACATGCAGAGATTATGTACGAAGAAGAAATCGATGTTTTTTTGTCATAATCGATTATCATATTGTTACGGGTGACATCAATTGTCACATAGTGAAAGTCAGATAGACCAAGTCACAATCGAATCCTGATGTTTGGGCTGCTATGCTCTTAAGCAGAAAGAGTAGCATTGTAACTAATGACTATAACTTTTGGTCTAGTTGTAAGCTTGATCTAATAATTGGTATCAGAACCAAAATCACGAATTCGATTCGGAGTTGTCATGCTGTTGTGGATTATTTCTCTTCATGATGTCTTTGCAATCATTTAAGTAGGAGATAACTATAACAATGTTATTCAATATATAAAAATATGTTTCTAGAATTTCATCTAGATTTAGTGCCACCACTTTACACTTTGACTACCTTTAACAACTCTTCCATGATTACGAGACCTAGTTATATCTATAACTTCTAACAAATATTTTGTACTTTGTACAAAACTCGACATTTTTATTTCCATAATATATCTTTTAACAATATATGGTTCATGCTATATTGCTTCTTTAATATACTTTTTTAATATATTTATGCATTGCTCAATTGTGTACATCCATCTTAATAATATTATATCCCAAAGTCTAACTTTTCTAACTAAGTGGATGTCATCCATTTTTGTAAACAAATATAATTGATGCATATTTGACAATCTTAAACAATATCTCTTGAATAGTCGTAGGTAGAAGTTGTTGCATCAAAACATGAGATTGAAAGAGTAACCTAGAGGAACCCTCATGCTTAGAGAAAAAAAAAACTTTCTTTCTCTTGTTTAGACAATGTGTAGCATGTTAAAGTCAAGTATGTTCATTTACTATAAGATTATAAAGCTAACTTTTCTATTATAATTGACACCATCTTTTATCTTACTTTTAACATAAAGAAGTGTTAACATATAGATAAGTATATTTTGAAATACTATGATAAATGTATGGATATTTATATTTAGGTTTATAATAGAATTTATGTGTGATTAGTGTTACTATTATATAAAAATATGGATATTATAAAAAAAAAAAACTAAGATCTTAGTATAATAAAATACTACTTATCAAAATATTAGCTTTAAACAGATTAAAAGAATAATATACATAAAGAATAATATCAAGGATAAGCATGAGGTATAACTACAAATAGCAATTCACAAAAGACAAACTACCACAATCATAAATTAGGAATTGACAAGCATGAAGTAGTGAGAAAGATAAGATTTTAGAGAAAAGAGTTTGAAATTTGTAAAGGAAAAATAAGTGTAAAAGAAAATTTATATAAAACTTTCAAAGAATAGTACTAAGTTATTAAATTAGAATTAACATAATATATTACTTAGGATACTGATACAATGCATCACTTACTATAATGGAAGAATCATGTCTCTTCTACTAAATTATCACTATATTTATTTATAAAAGTATGTCAAGTTGACATAAAAACTTTTAAAGAGATTAAAAATGTGATGATTGAATTTTAAATCATGTTTTTTTGATGAATAGTACAAAGATAATTTGTATACAAGAAAAATATCTAGTAATGTTAAGTCTAGATGAAAACATCTAATAATGTTAAATATAGACAAACTATCAGATACGTTTATAGAAAATTTTATATATAAAAGATACACTTTATATTATTATTATTATTAGACTCTTTCTTTCAATTTTTTCTTATATTTTTTTATTATTGTTGCAAAAAAAAAAAAGATAACGTTAAGTAAATTTAAGAATTTCTTTTATTACTTTTTAAATTTAGAAACTAAATAGGAAAACTACCAATAATGTAAAAAATTAAATTGGTATGTGTGAAATCATGAAAGTATAGCCATTTTGTGGCATAAATGAAAAAGTAAAAGACGGATGGTTGAAAGCTCTTAACATGTTACACTAGTAAGTTGGTTCGAAAGTAGAAATTTTTTATTAAACATTCATTTCTTCTTTATACATATAAATAATAAGTACAAGATTAGCTATTTTGTCCAAAACTTGTAGTTTCTAGAAACAAGAATATTTTAAATCAGTGTATTCTTTTATTATATTATAAAAGGGTATGCAATTGTTCTAATTTCTTTTTATTTAATAAAAATATTTATTTAACATGGACCATATTTTTTCTTGCAGTTGAGAGTTTTAGATAAAAAATACTTTTACATTAATTTCTATCTTTTTCATCTCTAATTTTAGTTATAAGATATTATTATGTTATTCAGTTGCCATGTGAAAAATATTAATCAAGCTTAAGTTTTCCAAGCTCATCAACTTGGAAGTTGTATGACATGTGATTGGACCTTTTCTGTCATATGGCAGCATGCATGCCATCACTCACTCAACACAATCCTCAAATATACCACCCAAATGATCAATGTGAAGAAAATTTGCAAAAGATGGGGAGAGAACTGCACAAGGGTGTGACTCTGATGTGAAAAGTTAGCATGAGGAAATCTAAAATGGTAGACGTGTCCAAATTCAGATGACTTCTGAGATGAGTTCAAAAATTCCTCTCCCCCCTTTGGTCTGTTTCCTGTGCAATATATGTACTACCATTACACAAATTTCATGCCAAAAAATCCTTCCCTATTCCTCTGCAAGCTTCCCTTGGCCTTACTTCATTCCCAAATCTCATTGGTTCCTTACCATAACCACACATGGGAGGAGAATAATGCACTGCCACACCTCATAAATTATTCAGTTGCAACATTGCTAGTGGTTTCAATCATTAAATATGAATATTCTTATAACATATAGTTGTATGTGACATGATTGACAGGTTTGGCATGCAGCAAGGACTCTAGCTCCCTCTTACCTGTTTTGTTAAGTGAGGGACATGAGCAAGACAACATAAAATCAAAATTTAGCAATGAGATGCAACATGCAAATCTTCACAACCATGCAGGGTTTCGACACGTTACGTGCCCTAGAAGTACTAGTGTGTACCACCACCCTGATCGATTTGAATGAGGTTTTTGTGCACTGTGTCCTCTATTGCGTTAGTACATATACTTTTTCAAAGGGCATGGTCCCCAACCTCATATTCCTCCATTGGGGATTCAAACTTTATTATCACTTCCCTTCAAAGGTCCCTCTTTTCTTCTCTAGGCCAGAACAGAACCAATCACAAGAGGAGGGTACCCTTCAGACTAAACAAAGTGAAACAGTGTTCACTGTTATTTTCTGTTATATACTTTATAAACACAAAAGGTTTATCACTTTATTTATTTATTTTGAATAAAACTGTGAATTTAATTTTTTAGTGTGAGTTATTGAATTAAAAAAAGTATTGAAAAAATAATATAATTGCACTAAAAATACAACAGCTAAAATTTGCCTTGAATTTTGAAAAATGAAATATTAAGGTGGCCAACTGGCTGTGCTTAGCCCATCACGCTAATTAGGCTTGAATCAGAGCCCAAAAAACGTAAAATGAAAAAACAATGAGCAAGATATCTCAGTTATGGGTTGCAGATTTCGTACACCCGTCCAAGCTCACTGCAAAGGTTGTTGTGGGGGAGAAAACGGGAATTATTGTATGGTTAAATTGACAAGTAATTGGAAAATATTTTTATGGATTAATTGTTCCTCGAGTATACCAATTTAACCTTTCAAAAATTCTGTTATATCAATTGGATAGTTAAAAAATTGGATTTTTGTCTTAAATTGATTTATCAATTTTTTTATATTATATTATTGACGTGGACTATTTATTGTTTTTGTTTATGATTAATATTCATATAGGAAATGATTAATCTTGAGTCTCTCTTCTAACCATGTATTTTTTCATGCACAAAATTCTGCATCTTATTTAAAGACACTAAATTTTGTACTATTCAGACCAACAAAATGATCTCTAATTGAGTTAATTAAGTATAAGTGTATCCAAATATTAAATTGCGAAATTCTAGTTTCACAACAATATAATGTGAAATTAATAAATTGATACGGTGATTAATTACTGTCCACAAATCTTATACGAACTTAATTGCCTTAATTGATATGAAGAATTTTACTGCACCTTAGTTTTGAGGTGGATAAGTTGGAAAATTTATTTAGTCTAATTATTTTACATAATTTATCTTTATATACGGATTAGAACACCCTTTGTATTTCATTTATAGTATATTTTTTGCTGATGAAAAAAATAATCCCACAATCCGTCAAACTAGCGTCAATTAAAGTACTATAAACAAAATTAATATATCATCCACTAAATTTATAAAAAAAAACTGTGGTAAGAAAAAAGTTTGAAAACTTTTAACTGTCCGTCTATTATCCAAGAGATTTAATGGACATAATTAAAATTAAAATAGGACACTACAATCACGTTATTATGGTATATTAGATTAACCAAAAGTTCTTTTAAACCTATTTTTGAATAGTCAGTGTATTATGTAAAAAGAAAAACGTCATTTCCAATAGAGAAAGAAAATGATATCATATAGGATCCTTGGTGTTTGATGGAGTTGGGGCACAAAGGATAATCTTTTGGATTCTGTGGATATATAACATAGACTTGGCATCCTCCACTGAGAAAAAAAATATAATAATAGAAAAATACAACCTGGGGTTGGGGAGACCAACTTATCAGCTATTTCCTCAAAATTTCCACATAATATTAATATCAATTCCAAAAGTAAGAGAAAAAAAAAGCAAATAAAGTTAACCTTACAGTGTATTCTGCAACTCCTTTAAAATATAATAAAAATTTCTCAGATAGTATTAAGGGTTTCAGAATTAGCAAGTACTTTTATGAATAAAAATATCCAAAATAGTGGAAAAAAGAAAATAAAAAAAAGAAATTTTTTTCAATTGTATGTTTTTTAAGAAGTGAGGAAATCTCTAAACATCTTTTAACTATTATAAAAGAGTATTAAAGGTGGGAGAAAAATGTGATCACACATTTCATGCAGATACAAACATTCAAAACTAATAAAATAAATTTTAATAGGTTTTAATTGTGTTTTAATAGGGTTTAATGAATTTTAATAATTTTGCAATACCTCTAATTATAACAAAATTATTTATAAAATTTTGAAGGTAAACTTATTTAATCAGCTGATTAATTGGGTTTAAACAAGTATTAATAGATGGAATTCAAATAATTCACAAATGAATCAAGACTCCTTTATGTATATGGAGTAGGATGTTCATATGCACACCAATTCCAACAATCGTTGTAGATAAATATTCATGTACATATATACTAAATCATAGTATTCTATGCAAGTACATGCTGGGTCTATGCCTTTAGATCATTGCGGACCACTCCCAAATAGCTCACTTAGCATGTGCACCTTGTAATAATATTTTAGACAGTTAAAATAAAAATAAGTAAATAACATTTAACTGGTCATATATAACGATTTTAATCTTGACTTTTTGTTTATGAATTTCATCTTTTTAAATGATATTTTTTTCCCTACCTTCTTTAGATTAATTTCTCATTGAGGGAACATACTCTTACCTAAAACCCTAGCCATTATGTGTTGTCACAATATTAGAATACAAGTTGATGTTATTTCTAACCATTATGAACTCCACACCTTAGTCTCTTTGCATGGAGTTGGAGGAATAAACGCAGTGATCCGTGGATAATAATGGTTACATATCATCGTGTATCCAAAATGACTCAAAATTACATGTTGGAAAATAGTGGTGAATATGTTCCTCAAATGGAGGTTGAATCATGGTTTATAAATATGGATAGACCAATTCCGATAGCTAGGTGTCAAAGGTTAAAATCCAAATTTTATGAGTCCTTATATATAAATAAGCATGACACCTTTTCTTCAAGTCTAATGCCAAAATTGCTGTGAACTTTGGGAACATAAATCTCAATCACTAATTAATGTGTGAAGAATGATAAAGCACTATGAAATATTGCTTGGCAGCCGTCCTGGGGGCCCTGACTTTTGTATATATGGTTGTGTTCTTTTTACTTATTCATCAATTATATTGTTATGTTCATCTATGTGATAAAAATAAATAGAATTAATTAAATTAGTTTTAACTTTTAGTATAATTAGATTAAATCTAAACTAAAAATTAAAATCAAATTCCACTACAAACCTAAATTAATAGTGAACACTTTCTATTGTTAGAAGACAATATGGGAAGAAGGGTAGGGGAAGCAAAAATAATAAGGAGTCGAAGGTACACTGTGGAAAATAGAAAGAAGCAGAAAATAGAAAACCTTCGAAAAAGAATGAAGAGAAAAGCAGGAAATTTTCCAAAAATTCAAACTAAGATGCTACTGTTTTCAGACCTTAAGATTGAAGATGGGATGGGAACATTGATGCTGAATTGGATGGACATAAAGTCTATTCATATTGTGATTTTTATTTATATTTAGTTTACGTCAGTTAATTATAACAGAATATGTGATTTACATTTTAATGACAGAACTATCTATAAACTTTTATTAAAATTATAAAATAGAAAATTTCACATGTGAATAAAACTAACTAACTTTTCATCATGTTGGTTTGGTTAAGGTTGTGAGAAAGTTTCTTTTATTTAAAATCTGATCCAAACCGATACATAAAGAAACTTAAAAAGTAATGTATAATTCCATGGCTTTACACATGCAACTTGTCCCTATCAAGTTCTGTGAAAGATGGGCCATGCATTGAGCTTGATTAACCAACTAGCCAGCTACTTGGGGATATGTCTGAAAGATGTTTAATGTACTGGGATTTGATCTAGCTCAATGGCAAACTAAAAATTCAATCCTGGCCTCTAGGGCACTTGAAGCTTTTGAAGACATAACATGACGAAATGGAATGTGGATTAGGCCTACGATGACACGGATCCAACGCTAGAATTGATATAAAGCGACTGAAAGGACTAGCTTGTATTTAAACTTTACAACATGTGGCAAACAAAAGAGTTGAACAGAGTAAGAGCTATGAAATATAGTGTTATACTCATAGGAGTGGAAGACCACGTATATGTGTTGTGGGGACACTTTGTCTCCCGTCTGCCCGAAGTGAATTTTAGGCTGAAAATAAAATCATAAACCGATCACGAAATTTGGTCACAGTAATTCAAGAACCTAATATAATTATTCAAAAATTCATCATTCATATCAACTGTCACTATTTATAACTATATTCGATTATGAATACTTTGATTAGATCGTTAAGATTTAATACTATATTAAAATAAGAAAATGACAACTTTCATTTAGACTAGTAAAGAGATATAAAAAAGCTCATCCTCTAAAACACTTTTAATACAATACAACTTTTTGGCATTTTGAATTAGGGAAACTAAATACCCTCTTATTATTTTTCTCATCGTGTGCATAAAAGTTGATGTTTATGTGTGTGTTTGTTTGCTCATGCCCTATCTCCTCTATAAGTAAGACGTCATAATTGTGTGTCTTGTCTCGGGTATATGTTATTGTCCACGCATGGAAAGAAAATCCATCTTATTGTGATGTGTATAGCTGCTATCCATTATGTAACGTAGCTGTAGACACGCATGAGGGAGTTTTATTAGTTAGGGTTGTGAAATGGATAAGCTATTAGCAACCACAACATATGATTCACAGCTTAAGCATCCCATCATCCAATGCCCAATTCTTATTTTTTTTTCCTTTCTGCCTAATGAAAAGTGTCGATTATATTTCTTTAACTGTCTCTTGTTTGGGTTTGCAGTTTAAATGTACTAGATTGATGGAAGAATAGGTGCTTTTGATTTATTTAAATGAAAAAAGTTATAAATGTACTATATAATAATTAGTTAGAAACTATATAAGTTAACATTAATGTGTATACATTATTATCATTTTGAAGATTATATTTGCTGTTAGCATGATCCCTCATCTGTTATGTAGCTCTATAAATAAAGGTAAAAACAGAGAGGCTTAAGAGGTAGATTGTCCTATGTAGGGTCATTTACTGGAACTTTTGTACTGGACATTCTATAACTCTGGGGTTGTTCTTTCTATGTAAGGTTAAAACATCTTTTTTGTATTTCCATTTGATTAAATCTTTTTGCTGTTAATAGATGAAGATAGTGGTATGGATGATAAGAGAGTGATGGAAAGAAAACAACTTCTTTGTTGAACTAAAGAATTGAATCACAAACAAGAGTCCCTAGCTAAACAAAAATTAAGAGTACAAAGGTTGGAACTAAGAAATTCAAATTCCAGATATTATCACTTTATCATCAATTGGAACAGAGCAAAGAATGAGATTTGAGGGGTAAAGATACGGGGGAGAGGTGGGAAGAGTCTAGTGTTATTAAAGAAGAGATAAAAAAACTATTACGAGAATAGACTAAAGAATAAAACAAAGTGAAATTAAAAAGGCATTATAAAATTTTGGTTTGAGATGAGTTTAACTTCACCTTTATTAAAAAATTCTGAGATTGTATTTTAAAATCATTAAAAAAATTTATAAGATCGGAAAATGGTTAAAGGAAAGTAATCGATAACATTATATCTAAGGTAGAGAATTTTAAAGAATATAGACTCATATCATTGACAAAAAAGTGTGTATAAAATAATATTAAAACTTTCATCAAATAGATTAAAGAAGGTTATGTTTAAAGTCATAAATTATACCTAAACAACATTTTTAGGAGGGAGAAGACAATTAGACAATGTGTTAGTAGTGAATGAGATCGTGTAAGAGATGAGGTGTAAAAGGAAAAAATAATAATGTGTAGTGCTAAGTAAAGTTTGAGAAAGTCTAAAACTTAGTCAAGTGAGATTTTCTATTTTATATGATGAACAAACTTGACTTTTGTAGAAAGTGGACAATTTGGATGAGTGGCGTGTCTCGAATCATCAAACATCTCTATCCAAGTAGATGACAGTCCAACAAAAAATTTAAACTAAAGAAGGGATTAATTAAGGCAGGATTTTCCTCTACCACCTTTTTTATACCTGATAATGGCTTAGAGACTCTTTAGAATCATGAGATAAGCAATAAATTGATAAATGCTAGAAGGGGTCAGGTTAGAAGTAATGGGTTGATGAAGATTGACATCCTCCAATTTGTGAATGATACACTACTTTTATATGAATACAACATTCACAATATCATTCTTATCAAAGCATACAAAAATGCCTCAAGTTAGCTTTAAGACATAAAGTAAACTTTGCAAAAAAAAGCAAGGTAAGGGGAATCGGAGTAAAGAGTTTTAATCTCACAAGATTCTCAAAAAATACTAAATTGCAGGGTAATGACAATCTCCCTACATATTTGTTAATTCTAGTAGGAGGGAACCCTAAGAAGTACAATCTTTGGAAACTTGTAATCTTAAAAATAAGGAAGAAATTAGCAAAGTGAAAAGACAAACATTTAGCCTTCACAGAAAGAGTATGCCTAATTAAATATGTAATTACAATCATGTCAATATTCTTTTTGTCACTTTCAAGATGCCTACGAGAGCTGAACAAGAATTAAAAGTGTATACTTATAGGGTTGGGGTAGTGAAGGTGGGAAGATAACATGAGTAAAATGGAAAAAGGCATGTAAACCAAAAATATGAAGGGAAGTAGGAGTTAAAGATGTCAAGCTATTTAGCAAAGCTCTTCTAGCTAAATGGAAATAGAGACTTATGGAAAGAAGTGTTGGAATCTAAAGATCTAAATACAAGTCATGGAGGTTATTAAATGTTATAGACAATGTTCAAACGGATCTTAGTGGTAAAGAGACATAAGGAAGGTGCATGGGGAGGTGAAAGGAGATCTTGGTTTGATGAAGATGTGATGTGGAAAGTAGGTAATGGGTAAAGAATAAGATTTTGGAAGGATAGGTGGGTCGATGAGCAACTGTTCATACAACAATATGGTAAGTTGAACACACATTCCTATTTGAATAAAGTCAAGATTAGAGATTTAGGAACGTGGGAGAATAAATGGAAGTGAGATCTAAGGTGGATGAGACAATAATTTGAATGGGAATCAAGCCTAATAACAAATATGATGTATGAGTTAGAACAAACTATGTCCATAAAAGGTAGGCTTGATGGATGGGTATGGAAGGATGAAGAGGAAAAATTGTACACAGTAAGGTTTGCATACAAGAAGTTACAAAATTGTAACAAAGGTTAGGCAATTGATTTCTTTGAAAAATTATGGAGAATCAAATATCTAGCTTCTACCCAACACTTTGTTTGGAGACTTTTCCTAAATAAGGTGGCCATTAGAGAGAATCTAAAAAAAAGAGGATTATGATTAGATAATTCATTATGTTTTTTATCAGCAATAAAAATAAAATTAACAAAAACACGAGTAGAGATGTTTTAACCCATGTACAGAAATGAACGGGAACGTACTTGTACCCAATCAAGTTCCGAAAACCTTAAAAAAATGTTGAAGTCTTTGCCCAAGAGAACAAATCCAACAAGACAAATCAAGTGAACATGCAAGAGGCAAAACTATGCACCAAACTAAGACTAAGATACTTTGAGTAGAAATATAAAAACTCTTTGAATCCTGCAGGTACTCAACACCTTTTGTTTGTTACCTCCGTAGCATAATCCTCTTGAAAGTTTCATTCCTTATGAATGTTGATAATTTGAAAGTTGTTTGATTTTCCTTGTAGGATTAGACCCAGTAAACTACAGATCTTCATTCTTTGAGGCCAACCCAGATTGGTTAGGATACTTTGAACAATGTACCTTCTTCATCATGCCATTACCTCCAGCAACACCAATTCGAATTAACCTGCAAAGCAACAACACATGCAATCCCTTCTTGTAGACAAACTCCACAATTCCTTTCAATAAAATTAGTATAAGTTTCTGGCAGAGATAGTATATAACATTTGTTCCAACAATAAAAATAAGAAAATACCTTTAATACGTTACCAAGTAGTCGAAAATAAGATTCTAAATACCTGTATGGGTTAGTAAAACCTACAAAACCAACATCTTTTGTTAATGAAAACCAACCTAAACCTTTATCCGATTTTAAAGTAAAGTATTTTATCGACAAGAGAGGTTTAGACACCAATCGGAATAAGAAAATTTTATCTTAGGTACTTGTTCGTTATCCAAGTCCATGTATTGATTTGAGTCATACTAAAGATTTCCTCTGCATCAACTTATTTCTGAAGATGACTTTATTCTTATGTAACCAAATACTCCAAATAATCACACTACTCATACAGTATCCATATGTAAATATATATTATCACTTTATGATCAATTGGACGACAATAAAGAATGAGGTTTAAGGCAATACTAGATATTTAAATAATAGGTTGGTAGATGAATTCAAGGAAAGTGAAATTAAGGAAGCAAAGTCAAGTAGTGAGAGCACCATGAATTTTGGTTTCGGATGAGTTTAACTTCACCTTTTTTAAGAAAATCTAGGATTGTATTTTAAAACTATTAAAAATTTTCATAGAATTAGAAAATGGCCAAAGGATAGTAATTGATCCGTTATACAATTGATACCTAAAGTAGAGAACCTTCAAGGACTAGAAAAATATATACTCATATCATTGATAGAAAGTGTGTACAAAATAATCTTAAAAGTTTTATCGAATATATTAAAGAGTATTTTGCCTAAAGTCATAGCTAAACAACATTTTTAGAAAGAAGAAGACTATTAAACAGTGTGTTGGTGGAGAATGAGACTATGGAAGAGATGAGGTGCAAAAAGAGAAAATATGTAGTAGTTAAAGTAGAGTTTAAGAATGTCTACAACTTAGTCAAGTGGGATATTCTATTTTATATGATGAACAACCTTGTTTTTGTGAAAAGTGGATAATTGGGATAAATAGGGTATCTAGAATCATCATCAATTATCTCTATCCCAATAAACGATAGTCCAACCACAAATTTATACTAACAGAGGGTTAATTAAGACAAAACTATCCTCAAGCATATTTTCTATACCAAATAATGGTCAAGAAACTCTTTGGAATTATGAGATAAGTAGTAAATTGATCGACAAATGCTAAAAAGGTCTCTTGATGAATGGGTATGGAAGGATGAAGAGAAAAAATTGTACACACTAAAGTTTGCATACAAAATTGTAGCAGAGGTTACACAACTAATTTCTTTGAAGAATTATGGAGAACAAAATCTCTAACATCTGTCTAACACTTTGGAGACTTTTCCTAAATAAGGTGGCAATTAGAGAGAATCTAAAAAAAAAGAGGATTAAGATTAAGTATTTCATTATGTTTTTTCTACCAGCAATAAAAATATAATTAATGGAAAAAAGAAATGAGAATGTTTCAACCCATGTACATAAATGAACTGAAATGTACTTGTAACCAATCAAGTTCTGAAAACCTTAAAAAATTGTACAAGTCTTTGCCCAAGAGAGCAAATCCCACAAGACAAAGTCCAAGTGAACAGGTAAGAGACAAAATTATGCAACAAAATAAGACTAAGATACTTTGAGTAGAAATATAGAAACTTTTTTAATCCTGCAGGTCCTCAACACCCTCTGTTTGTTACCTCCATACCATAATCCTCTAAAAGTTCCATTTCTTATGGATGTTGATAATTTGAAAACTGACTGATTTTCTTTCAGAACTAGACCCAGTAAACTATAAATCTTCATCCTTTGAAGTCAACCCATATTGGGTTAGGGTACCATGAATAGTCTACCTTCTTCATCACTCTATTACTTCCAACAACACTAATTCCAATTAACCTGCAAAGCAACAACACAAGCACACTCTTTTTCAGGCAAACTCCACAATTTCTCACAATAAAATTAATACAACCAGTTTCCAGTGGAGATGACATATAACCTTTGTTCCAACAATGAAAATAAGAATACCTTTACTATAGAGTCCAATAGTGATACAGTTTGAGACAATACCTTTGCTACTTCACAAAGCAGTCGAAAACAAGATTCTAAATACATGTATTGGTTAGTAAAACCTACAAAACCAACATCCCTTGTCAATGAAAACCAACCTTAAAGAACCTTTACCTGAATAAAGCATTTGATTGACAAGAGATGGTTTAGACAACAATCGGAATAAGAAATTTTTTCGTTATCCAAGTTCATGTATTGACTTGAGCTATACTAAAGATTTCCTCTGCATCAACCTTAAAATAATTTTTAAGATGATGTTATTCCTATGTAACCAAATATTCCAAATAATCCGTACTCATACAGTATTCCAAACCTTATTTTCAATATAACAGTCCAAAGTGATTAAATTTTTTTTTTTAATTAGGAAATGTGGTGTTGAACAGAGTCCAACATTGAAGCAGAAGAAAATGCTTTAATTTTCTAGAAAGTCTTATACAACATCTCATCCTCACCTAAGACCCTTTCATTCAAAACGTTATATGCAAACTTAACAATATAAACTTGAAGATCGTTGGCTTGCCAAATCCATTCATCACAACCCTGACTATTTAAAAGATTATTATCTAACTCTAAAAACATTTGATTAACTTGGCCATCCTCCCACTAAAACCAGATTCTCCTCCACTCTAGATTTCACTCTCAAATACCATTATTCCATCTTGCAACCTGACTCAAAGTGACTTCCTTATTCAAGTTACTAGCATAAAGTCTAGGATAAGAATCTTTAAGAACATTTTGTCCAACTGACCTACCATCCCAGAATCGAATCCTATCACCCATATCTAACCTTCAAACTATATTCTTATCAAACTAGTTATTAAATAGAAGACCCCCCACAAATACTTTTAAGATCTCTCCACCATCTAGACTCTTACTATCATTCCCAAAATTATTTAGGGATCTCCATAACCTATACTTCAAATCTAAATCTTAGAGCCCATAAACTTCTTTTTTCACATCCAAATCTCCATTTTCACTTATTGAGAAACCCATAATTGAATAATTATTTCAAGTTCTTAATTCTGATTCCCCAACTTAGTTTTAGGTAAAGTAACTCATTTAACCTATAGAATTTCCTACTCTCGTGCTCCCAACCCCACAAAAATTCTCTTTGTACACAACATTTGACATTTTAAATAAAAACAGATAGAACAGAGACGTACCTGTAAGGACATATTTTATGAATGTGACTCGACCACCATTGAAATTCTTTTCATTTGGCTAGCTTTTTTCCTAAACTTTCCTATCATATTTTGCCAAAATAATGAATTTCTATGATTCCATCCTACTAGGATTCCTAAATACATAAAAGAAATTTTCACCATATCACAATTTAGACTTCTACAAGCCCTTGTAGCAAGCATATGTGAAACCTCACATTTCCTATTTTATTTTTCTGAAAATTTACCTTTATAGTCCCTGTAAGCTAAAAAAAATCCAAATACTTTCATAGTTAAGACATTATTATTATTTTTTGAAAAAAAATATATCATCAACAAATTGCGGCATATTTATTTTTATATGATACTCACTTTTATTCCTTTTAAATATGTTTTTTTTTTTTTCTACCTGTCTAACTAAACCTGGTAAGTT
>Ga0099824_1001527_pt1 | contig 32730 bp, 19 predicted proteins | sample SiratrowhiteBW_FD_76837 | JGI IMG/M metagenome (GOLD analysis project Ga0099824, IMG submission 76837) | Root nodule microbial communities of legume samples collected from California, USA - Siratro white BW | ecosystem: Host-associated > Plants > Roots > Nodule | place: USA: California... | reverse complement strand
TCGACAACGCCTAAACCCCAAATCAACTACTCTAATCAGCAATATCACTTACTAATTGCTAATAAACACCAAAAATTACTTACTTATTGTTTGTTTTAAGGATTAATCAAAGATTTGGAAACAGATGTTAAAATAAAACCCGGATGGGATGCCATCTGGTTTTCTTTTTTTTACGTTATGAACCGGATGGGTGTGCTGGGGTATTTATGAAATTAAAATATTTGTATTAGGGTGCAGGAAGCGTGTATTAGGGTGCAGGAAGAATTTGTCTAATTTGTTTGGTGTTTTTGATGAACATTGGGTTTGTCCATGGAAAGAAAAAATAGAGCCAATAAAAGGAAAGATTTAGAGAACTCGTGATCCTATTTGAAATAGTATAATTTTATCCAATGTGGTTGTTAGTCTTTAAACTAGGCCAATTGTACGAGATGGTGTATGGAGCATAAATATCCTCATCCGGAATAAACACTATCAAATTTTATCTAACAAATATATAAGCTGTACCACAATAATTGACATAGGTGATGTGGGACTTTCCAACACCCTCCTTTATAGATGTCTATTAGAAACGCACGTCTATCATAATGAGATTTTCCAAGCGAGTCTAATACGACGTTAGTTTTCATTTTAAAACCAATTGTAATTAAGTGAAGTTGCTAAATAGATATGTAGGCTGCACTCCAAGAATTGAGACAAACGATGTGACACTTCCCGACTAACACATGCTCAATACCCTCTTAAAGGATTTAAAGAAATTAAGTTTGTAGATAGACCATTTTAGGTCCAAGTCCTTTTTAATGGTTACACCTATTGTTTTGCTTGATCTTGCTCTACCTTGCATTGTTAGGATATTATGTATTTGATCAACCATCATTAGTGGGCCTTTTTTGTTCTTTTTTATACATGGGCAAACCATCATAGGGTTTTACCGAACCTTATTTTCCTATTTGCATTAATCCTACTTGAATTTGTTGTATATCCACTCATTCAACCCAGCATTCTTATTTTTGCAATGTTTAGCTTATGTGCTTGATGTCACTTGACTGCCCAAACTCATTACCATGAAGCATAGCTTGTTGTATGGCTGTGATAAGATTTACCTTTTGTAGTTTGAGAGACTTCTTTTAATCAATCACAAGTAACACGAAATACGTTCCTCCATTCGTCCACCCCACTTGAATTTTATGATTTACATGTCACCATTTCTCAAGTATTTTGATTATAGATTCAAGATGCCTAAGTTTTGTGACTTCTGGTTTGCTATAATCTCCAATTTTGACCTCAAATACGATGCTAGTGCGTGTTTGGCTAAACTAAGATTCCATATACACCATTTTACTTAAATGGAAATCATGAGGCTCGAAAGCTTTCCTGCACAACTCTAGTTTACCATTCAGAGCCATAGTTGTATTATCATTACTTAATCACTCACCCATGTTTAGTCGTTTAATACTTGGGTAAGTATCATGTAAGCTGTTTGTTATCATCTCATCTTTAACTTGTCTATTTTAGTTTTGTTTTGTTGAACCTTTTTGTCCCCTCAATATTTTATGATCAATATGTTTATTTATAGCTGTCACTCTGACAACCACATATTTTTGCAAATAATGCCATTGAATATTCTGTTTTTGTGCATTGAAGGTTCTCACCTTCGGGTGGCATCTTGCTTGCTGTTGCCTGCCATTCAGCTAGTTGTTGGAATTAGCCATCCTTCTTGGGCATCACTACCTTTTTTCATTGGTAGTTGTGTTGGTCTGGTGGATTGGTCTCTGACAAGCAATTTTCTCGGGCTTTTCAGGTGATTTTTATCTGATTTTTTCTTTTTGCACTTTCATAATCTCTTTCGGGTATTTGATGCTTTCAGTGTCTTATGGGCTTATGTCTGTGCAATTGGTTCTACAGGTGGTGGAGGCTTCTTCAGTTGTATGCAAGTTTTAATATATTTCTGCTTTACATATATCAGCTTCCCATGGAACTTCCAAGTATGATTCATTGGATGGCTGATTTAATTGGTCTTTACAAAATATCTGCCAATTCTGAGTGGCCTCAAGTTTGTTCCGGAATTTCTCTTTTGTTTTACTATACAATGGTATGTATCTGTGTTATTATTTTATTTTTAATACTGAATATGATTGGAAAAGACTAGTTAAGCACATTCGGGCTTTCACATTTTATTATTTAGGTGAAGTAGGTCCACTTTCACATAAACCACTTATGATATATTTTATTCTTAATGTAGTAGAGCCTGAATGTAGAATGTACCAAACTTGACAATGTCTATGTTGTTGATTATTCCGTTGCTCCTTTTTCCACCTAATAGTGTTGTATTTCTTTTGCACATTGATAGGCTTATGATGACCTAAAGTTTTTTAGGTACCATTTCACCCGTTCTGTTTAACCAGTGTAAAATAATAATGGTGCTAACACAGTGAAGTTGTAGTATTTCTTGAGATGCATTAGCCCATTAGAAGTGGATTTTCATTTCATAATTTTGATATGTGTAAATTATAGTTGTGATTTTGGTGCTAAAGGGCTAGCTATGATTCGGTTATCATCAGTTGATTATATTTCATTCAGTGGCAAATGTAATCAGGTAAATGGGGGATTTATTGTCCTCAGGTTGAGGGAGGTTTAAGTACATAGTAGTAAGGGATGCAACATGGATGTGGTGACCCTTAAAATTCACATCAAGAACAAGTTAGATATGCCTTGAACTTGATACAACATATAGCAATAGATGGTAGCTTGCATTTAATAATTAGGTGAGGGGCAATTTGGGTGGTTCTGCACGTGAAGAAAGACAATGGGGACGATAGTGTTCATGGACTCTTTAAAATTAAGATCACATGTTTTTGTTATGAGTATGAGACCCACTTACAAAATTACAAGTGTGTTTTGATTACAAGTTTGGTTAAAAGTGGGGTTAGTGTAACTTGATGTATAGCAGTCAATATTGGTTGGAGTGGCCACTACAGTGGTGGAACAGAGTGAAGTAATGGTGTGCTACTGTGCAAAGATTGTTGCATCTACGAGCTTGGGATGGAGGACTGACCTTAATCAATGCTGTCAAATTTTTGGATCCTAAGTGGATTGGAAAGGGGATAAAAAATCGTAACTTGATTTGTAAGAGTTATGAATATATGAGAATAAATCATAAATGTTAAGATTCAATACATAACACAACTAAAAATAGGTTTGCATGTCATAAAATTACTCATAATAACTAATTCATAATTATTTAATCAAACAAACTATCTAGGAAATCATTCATATTAAAATTAGGGTAATCATCCTCCTCCACATGGTCTTCATCTTCATTAATATCATCTCCTCCACCTTAGTATTATCAGTAATTGGAGGAACCTTCATATCATCTATAGGTGCAACACCACTGTCATCTTTCCTACTTCAACTATGTCTTCATTTGAAGTATTTAAATATGAATTTGCTTCATATGTTCTCATATTTGTATTGATAGAATTTTGATACAATGAGTAGAGGGAAAAATAAAGATCAAAACTGGAGTCGTAGGTCTTGAGATAGATACAACTCATAGGTACATCATATAGCAGTTTTCCAATACAACTACTTTCTAACGATATTTAATACCTATTCTAATACCTTTCACCCACCACCCCTGTACTCCTTGAGTATTTGTACTTGTTTTGTTCATAATCTCACTCCCGATCTTAAAAAAAATTTTCACCTTGATCTCACAAATGGATCTTTCTCGGCTGCTTTAGGCTCTAAAAACATTACAAAGTTTTTCTCCCTATCTTCACCACTATTTGATCTCTTCTGATATCACATTCTATGAATCTGTTCCTTTTCATTTTGATCACTGCATAGTTGTCTTTTACTCCTCTAGCCCCTCCTCCTCCTCGTCCATAGAATTATCAATCAAAGTACAAATACTTCAAGTTGCAAACTGAAGAATATACTTTTTGAACTTTACCCCATAAACCCACCATATTCGTTTAAAATGCCATTAAAAATAATTTAATCAATCAAATTGTAAAAAATAAAAGAAATGAAACGTATGTAAAATTGAAATTGTTTGAAATATGGGGACTAAAATTGTAGAAAAAAAACAAACAAACAAGGGAACTAAAATCACAGATGAAAACTTAAAAGGGGACCATAATTACAACTTAGCATATCTATTTTATACAAAATGTAATGATATAGACGGTAAAGTTCGTTTTCCCTTATTATTTGTGTTCACTGATTCACTTTACTCTTTCTTTGACTAACATTCTTTCTTGTGGTGCAGCTGTCTTTTATTAAATCTGATTTGGAGGAGATGGGTTTTATTATTTCCAGAACAGACTGTAGCCTGACTGAGCAACTGCTTCCCTCTAAGCATTCATTTTTCATTCGTGAGTCAAGGTAATAAAAAAGAAATATACTTTTGTAATTTGCTTTACGTGATATCTTTTCAAGGATATGTTTTAGCACCCGTAAATGATGAGTGTAGATTACATGAAGGAAAATTTCCATTCCATTTTTTGCAAAGTGAATAGAATGGTAGAGATTAGAGTATAATAAGTTGTTCCCATCTTGTATCCCCAACATTGGAGTTTGGGGAAGGAAAAGTAAATGTTAGATGAAATGAAATGGTATAGATTTTATTAGGTTTCCTTTCATTCCATCCTACACTTAATACACTCCAAACTGTACCACTAAGGCCATTCCATATGTTTTCATCAATTCCATATGTTTCATTCCATCCTACACTTAATGTGTCAATTTTGCTTATTTTAATTGAATAATATTACTGTTTTACATTTACATCTCACTTGCTGTTTCCATATTCTTTTTTGGGAATGTGGATTTTGGCTTTAAATTTTGCTGAGTGGCTTTATTAAATGTGCAGATCTGGTGTGAGACATACAAATGTTTTACTCAGAGGAGCTGTTTTTCGAACTTTCAGTATCAACTTTTTCACGTATGGTTTCCCGGTATATATTCTTAAAACATGTTATAATCTGCTTTCTGCTATCAATTATGAATGATCTTAGAGTTGTGACTCTCTTTATTATAGTCTTTCCTCCATCGGTGTACTTTTATAGCCTATTTTAAGTTAACTTTTAGCAGAAAATTGCATTCATATATCTGTGTGTGCATGCTTTATGTTAGGTAAATGATCTTGTTTAGGATTGGGGATGACAATTGGTAGGATCTAGGCTTACCGACACATGGGTAACAATGTTAATCCCCATTCTTGTGCCCTATAGGTGCCTAGATCACCACACTTCCTCTTTACTTGAATTTTAGTTAATTGAAATATGATTTCCCTCAATCCCTTATTCATGAACTAATAAAACATAAGTGCCATTATAAAATAAAGAGCATTCATTAAAAATACACCAAACAAGACAGAATATTACATACAAAATCATTCTTCTAGAGTTAAACGAAACACAATAAGATGTCAAATGACATTTTTTTTTTTTTTCTTTTGCATATATTTATTAGGAGTGGTAAGCAATCCATTTATCCATCATCCATCCTCTCCGCTATGTTAAAATTCTAAAGGTTCTAAAGAAAAGATAAACTGATATAGAAAAATAAATTAATCTGTTATGCTCTATTTACTGAACCATAGAAGAGTACGAAGGTATTTATAGAAAATAAGATTGTATAGATTCAATGTATCTAGAGTCTAACCAACTAACATCAACTACTGACAGTTACAACCAATAAAAATATAACTTACTGTCTAAGAAATACAAATGGCAAACATACAAAGAATGTTACCCACAACTTTAAAGACTGTATTCTGACATACCCACTCAAGCTGAAGGTGACGTTCTGGAAGTGACTTTCTGTTTGTCTCTGAAAAACTGGAAGCGTGTAGGAGAAAGAGATTTGGTGAGGACATTGACATATTGTTGATCAGAAGGTATATGCAGAACTTTTAGAGTGTTGTTAATGACTCTCTCTCGAAGGAAGACAATCCAGCTCCGTATGCTTGGTTAGAGCATGAAGAATGGAATTATGAGAGAGAGCAATCGGACTCATGTTGTCACAACATATAATAGGAACCATGTTAGTAATTATTGTATGATGCACGAGTTGTATCGTAAAATACACTATTTGTATCGCACAGTACAATACAATTCTCTACCCATGTGATATAAATCGTTGCAACACTCGTTTTTGCTCCTAAATTGGTCTTGTATTGTTTAAATTGCTTTTAGAATTGCATGAATCACGATTTTTGGTCTGATTTAGTGTACTGAATTGTGGTTGGAATTGTGCCCGGGTCACACTCTGAACCGGGTCGGGTCATGTGACCTGGTTCGAAAACCCCCTAAATCTGTGTTTTTTTTATGCAAATCTGACCAAGAAGAGAGGCAAAATGGTCGTTCATTTCCTTCCAACCATGTCCACTCATTATTTTGCGTTTTCCTCCTAGACTCTCAAATATAAATCTCTGTCTTTTCCTCATGTCTACTTAATGAACTATAAATGCTGGTAATGTTCCCTTCTACTCCTGAACAACATGTGTTGCTGCAGTGCTGCTCCCTTCCCTTGCTACTGCCGAATGGGTTTGCTGTTAGACTATTGCTTTATAAAAATTGGTAAATAAAAAAGGGAGTATGATATTACTTGGAACTATTTTGAAAGTCTTCCTACAAATAGACTACAATTAAAATGTAAATTTTGTATCTTTTCATGTTTATGCCTTACATTTAAGTATACATTGCACTTTTTTTAATGTTTATGATTCACAATACAAAATGATAGGAACTGAAATTGGCACTTTTAACTCTCTAAGTACTGTTTGAATCCATAAAACTTCAGTAGTAATAGCTGCCGGACTGCAGTATGCGACAATAAACTGTTTCTTACATGATATGAGGTTCAGACCAGAAAAGATACATTACCCTGAAGTAGAACGTCTGTCATCTGGATCTGAGGTCCAATCTGCATTTGAAAAGGCAGTTCGTTGTAAAGGGAAGGTTGGTGAAGCAGGTTGTATCTACAGATCATGAAGCATAACTCCTTAAAGATATAGTAGGATATCCTTAAAGATACTTATTTATAGTACCATATGGATTCTCTCAATGTGAATCCACTTACATGCAATGGCCTATCTGTTTGGAGGTAAAGGAACAAGAGTCAAAATTTTGTTATTCATCAGTAAATCAATCATATTCGGACTGCTCTGCAGCATGCCATTCAAGAACTTTGAGAGCTTCCTTTGCAGTTCAAGGCTCTCCTTGAGTGATGAGAGCAATGGGCGAGGGTCTATGACCTTCTAATTGAACTTTAAGTCTTGTAAGCATGGAATGGACATTATAAGGTGAACTAAGTACAGGTGTAGTGGCCAAGGTGCTAGGTTATGATTTTAAAAGACTCCCGATTTCAAGTTTGATGCCAAATTGTTTACTCCATAGTTATGTTTTTGCTAGGATGAATCACAACTAACAATAATAGAAGAACCATGAATAGCCTCATTTTAAAAAATTGTTACAATAGTTTTTTTTTTTTTTAATTATGCGATTGACATCTATAATTTATTCAGTTATAGGATTATAAAAGTTATATTAGTTAGTAAATACTTTGTATAAATTATAATTTTTTTAATTAAAATAAAATATTTAATAAATAAATGTATCATCTTAACTTTTAATAGGTTTTTCACAGAACAATTCATATTTGGGAGACGAAATATACAATAATATTGTTTTATATATACTTGTAATTTATCATCTTAAGCAAGTATATCATAATTAATTCATCCAATGGATAATACTTTAGGAAACTAAATGTACAATTGATAAATGTAATAATATTATATATAAAATAATTTTATTGATTGTGGAGATCCCACATTAACTAGAGATGTGACCAAATTATAGTATATAGGTAAGTGCAAACCTTGTCTTGCAAATCAATTTTGTGATGTTGAGTTAAGACTAGAACCCATACGTTCTAACATGGGATTAGATTCTATCCTAACAAGGTTTGTTAGATCTATCGTGCAACCCACAAATCTCTAGTCCTACACTCAAAATGTCCAGTCCTTTGCATGAAGGAGTGTGTTGGAACATTGACTAGATATGTATGACCAAATTATAGTATGTAAGTAGGTACACACCTCACTTTGCTAGCTAGTTTTGTGAGGTTGAGTTAGGACTAAATCTCACACTCTCTATGATCTATTAACTAAATAAGGTAAATGACTTAGTAGCTTTTGGGTTCTTGAATAAGAAAACAAGTGTTGCTATCCTACCTCTTAAAATGTTGGCCATTTTATCACTCTAATTTCAAACTTTTGCACATTTTACTAACTTAATTTCAAAACTTTGCACTTCTTTTTACCTTTGATTGCATATTGGTACACCATTGCCCCATTAACATCAAATTTCACATCTATGAAGTTGTCATGTTACTAGTTTCTAACGGAAATTGATGGTAAAATAACGATAATGGACAATTGAGTGGTAAAATGTGCAATTAAACTTATGTTATAAAAGTTTATATAACTTTAATTTTGAAGTACAATGGAATATTGAAAATCTGTGATTAGACTTCCAATCCAAGTATATATTTTGAGATAAAATTATCAAACAAGAAGTTATTGTTTACTGTAATATTTGGTGTAACATATATTAGTGTCATTTGATCCTCTTTATTTTAATGTGTGTCTATATATGTATGATTAGAAACTTTCCCTCGAAGAATATTTGGATAAAATTATCCAATAAGAGGTTATTGCTTAGTGTCATAGTAGTTGTAACTTATAACAGAGTCATTTGATACTACATCTCTATGTGTGTATATCCATCTATAGAGAGCGACACACTGTTGTGGAAGCACAAGAGGAACAAATCTCGACCATATAACTAAAATGGATGGTTAAGATTATAACTAATTGAAACGATTGTGACCATTTATGTATTGGATGACCAAGATTAACTCCTTTTTCCTCTCACATTCATTAGATATTGCACATACATTAGGTAAATCGATGTGGGTACTATAGTACTCATTGTACGTGTCCAATGGGTATAGGACTCGTGATCTCTATTGATGCATTTGCAGCTACTTATTTCTAGTTTCATATGCATTCAGTTTACTTAATACCAAATGATTTGTTTATTGATTTCCTAGATTAATTTTATTTTGCAGGTCTCCTTGTTTGCCCTTTCCTTTTGGAGCTTCCATTTTGCAAGCTTGTGTGCATTTGGGCTACTTGCTTATGTCGGATACATTGTTTATGCCTTTCCTTCCTTATTTCGTCTGCACAGATTGAATGGACTGCTTCTTGTCTTCATTCTCTTGTGGGCTGTTAGCACCTATATATTTAATGTGGCATTCACATTTCTGAACTGGAAACTTGGACGGGTAATCTTTTAGGGTGACAAATTTACAAGTGAATGTAGATTTAACTTTTTGTAAATGTTTTCTTACATATTTGCAGGACATGAAAATTTGGGAGATGGTAGGACTATGGCACTATCCAATACCTGGATTTTTTTTGCTTGCACAATTTTGTCTTGGAATTTTGGTTGCATTAGGTAATCTTGTGAACAATTCAGTTTTCCTCTACTTGTCTGATGAGGGTGGGCAATCCTCAAATGACTGTTCGTCAGTAAAAGGTAATCAATTACAATCTTGTCATACCTGTTACGCGGAAATTTATTAAACCTCTTTAATTGTGAGTTATGTACAGCCACATACAGTTGTACCCTTTTTACTGGTGACTATATGCCTGTATAGTGGAGGATGTGTGTGTATATGTATGTATTCATGTTCATTTTATGTTTTCAAATTTAACTCCTCTGATAATCATTTGGGATGCCAACTTTTGCCTATAATAAATTTTTAAAAAATTATTATTCTAATTGAATCATAATCCATTTATAAACCTAATGCGCTGAGTTCAATTCACTTAAGTAATTCATCTTAGAAACTTAAGTTCCCATCAGTTTCAAGTCTATTATTGTTGTTGTTATTTCATACTGTTGAATTTGGGTTAAGTCTAAATCTACCCCAAAAGCTAGCTCATTGGGTTGTCAATATTAGATCTATGATAGACTATGATACCAGAGCCAATTCAACCCCAAAAGTTAACTCATAAGGTGAGGATTGCTTAAGCTGTTATAAGCTTTACTTTGGTCATATCTATAGCCATCTGGGTTCTCGGACATTTTTTTTATCAATGCTTGTGCATCAGATACTCTTGAGTTCAATCCCAACTGGTTCAAACTCTTCGCACAAAGGCATGCATGCACTTATGTATGGGGGTATAAACCCTGATAATTGTTGGCTGAACAACAAATGGAAACCAAGTAACTAATCATATCCAAAAGCTTGTTTTAGCAAAACGAACTTTTCCTCCATATCAGTTGTTGTATATGTATTAAATTTAATATTCTTGTTTCTATCATTATTAACTTCAGATTTATCTGGCTTCACTATATTACTATGAGTGACTTGCATAAATTCTTTTTCTATTTATTTTATTTTTCATCCAAAGAACAATTTTTCTGACTATATTTGATTTTTCTCGTGTCATGTCATCCCATCTTTCTTGTCTACAGTGGAGGGAGAGACTAAGGTATTGATTGTGGCAACAATAGCATGGGGATTGCGGAAATGCTCTCGCGCTATCATGCTGGCATTGATCTTTCTCATTGCTATGAAGCCTGGTTTCATCCATGCTGTATATAGTATGTGTATTCAAATCCTTTATGTTCATTTTGCATGGAATCCATTTAAATGATCCGTGGTCATGTACCTCGTTTCTTGTAAGCCATTAATTGAGTTGTAGAATTCAGTTTATTGTGTGACCATATCCTATGCTAGTTTATTGATTAGCTTCTCTTCTGTCTTTTCTTCAGTGATATTCTTTCTTATGTACCTTTTGAGTCACAATGTCAGTGGAAAGATAAGACAGGCTCTGATTCTCCTATGCGAGATTCATTTTTCACTGTTGTATGTTCTTCGAATTAATTTGATCTCAGCTGCACTGGAGAAAAAGGGCTCTTTAAGCAGGGAAGTTGTAATGCAATTGGGTATGTAGTGCATTTTAATTTGTTCATAGTTTTGAATTATATCAATTCCATTACATCAGTATGCTTTCCCACTTATTAATTGATAAGGAAAAGGGAGATTCACAGCATGTTCTATGAAATTGTTGCAGGTCTCCGTGAAGAAGATAGTGCCTGGGATTTCTTGGAAGTAGCTTTACTTGCTTGCTTCTGTGCAATTCATAACTATGGTTTTGAGATGTTATTTTCATTTTCAGCAATCATACAGCATGCCCCTAGCCCTCCTATTGGATTTGGCATCTTGAAAGCTGGTCTTAACAAATCCGTTCTATTGTCTGTATATTCTTCCTCCTCTGTGAGAAACAGTGACGAAAGTTTCTCTCATGGTACATTTCAAAAACATTTATAGTGCTTCTATTCTGAGTTACATTTTACATTTTATAGTCACAGTGTGTAATTAGTTGTGTTACTTCATGGGGGTTGCTATACTATTTATCTTGAGTATTATATCCAGAAATGAATATAAGAAAATTGTTAAGCATATAAGTGACATCAGTTGTTCTCTAGGACTCACATGCTGCCTCAAGGCTCTGCTTGACGATGAAAATGTTTTGATGAGTAAACTCTGGTTAGGATGCTTTAAATGCAAAACTTATATACTCCTACTATTTGTTGAAAACTAAGTCTTTGTACTGCAATTACTTTTGCAGCTGCTGTCTTATTTATTGTGAATCATGTTTTTCTATCATAATTTCTTTTTACAGAAAGAAGAGTAGCATCATACCTGAGTACAATTGGGCAGAAGTTCCTATCTTTATACCGATCATGTGGTACTTATATTGCGTTTCTCACTATTCTTCTCACTGTATACATGGTGAGACCTAATTACATATCATTTGGTTATGTATTACTTCTCCTTCTTTGGATTATTGGAAGACAACTTGTTGAGAGAACAGAAAGACAGCTTTGGCTTCCATTGAAAGTGTACTCAATTTTGGTGTTTATTTTCATTTATAGCTTGAGCAGCTTCTCAAGCCTGGAGATGTGGTTGTCCAAATTAATAGATCTCTACTTTTATTTGGGATATGACTCAAAAGCATCTTCTTTTGACAATGTTTGGGAATCTATGGCAGTCTTAATTGTTATGCAACTTTATAGTTATGAGAGGAGGAAGAACAAGCAGAGCAGGCCGGATCACTTGGATCAGTTAGAACCAGGGGCAGTTGGGTTTATCAGGCGATTTATTATCTGGCACAGCCAGAAGATCTTGTTTATTGCTCTGTTTTATGCATCTTTAAGCTCAATTAGTGCATTTGGTTTCTTGTATCTGGTTGGCCTCGTCTTCTGCTCCATTTTACCAAAAGTTTCTACTATACCCTCCAAATCATTCTTAGCTTACACAGGTTTTCTGGTGACAGCTGAATATCTTTTTCAGTTATTGGGCAAGCAGGCTAAAATGTTTCCAGGGCAGAAATATTCTGATATATCTCTCTTTTTGGGGTTCCATGTATTCCAGCCTGGCTTTTGGGGTCTAGAATCTGGGTTGAGGGGAAAAGTGCTAGTGATTGTGGCTTGTACTCTTCAATACAATGTCTTCCGTTGGCTGGAGAGGATGCCAAATGAAGTTCTTAGCAAAGGAAAATGGGAAGAACCTTGTCCTTTGTTTGTTCCCACAGAAGATGCATTCGTTAATGATGCTATGTGCAATGAGGAAAGTAAAGGATCATATAATTCACATCCTCCATCTGCAGTAAAAGAAAGTGTGTCAGGCAATTCACTGCAAGTTATTACCTCTGGTCTTTCCCAAGCGCCTGATACTCCATCCTCTAAAACAGGAGGTTCTGACAGTAACAGTAAAAAATATTCATTTGGGTTTATTTGGGGAAGTTCCAAGGAGAGTCACAAGTGGAACAAGAAACGGATTATTACTTTAAGAAAGGAGCGATTTGAGACACAGAAGACTGTCTTAAAAATATATTTGAAATTTTGGATGGAGAATATGTTTAATTTATTTGGACTTGAGATAAACATGATATCATTACTCCTGGTAAGCTTTGCCTTGTTGAATGCATTATCCATGCTGTATATTGCACTGCTTGCTGCTTGTATTCTTCTGAATCGGCAAATTATACGCAAAGTCTGGCCTATATTTGTCTTTTTATTTGCTTCCATTCTCATCCTGGAATACATAGTAATCTGGAAGGATATGAAACCTTTGCATTCTCATGCTTCAAATAAGATTCGTTGCCGTGACTGCTGGAAAATTTCTACTCTGCATTTCCATTATTGCGAAAAGTGTTGGTTCGGTAGGGCTCTCTTATCCTTCTCTGAGTTTCACTTTCTATGGAAGAAGTCCATGATCATTCTGTTAATATTTAGTTCTAAAATTTTAAGTGTGTGAAGGCATTAGACAGTTTTCTTTTAGCCTATATATTTGGCTAATTGGTTGTTTTCTTTTATTTAGATACTTGAGATATCTAGTCATTTTCTTCCTATGTGAAGCATCTCGCTCTGTGGGTACAGATTGAAACTAGTGATTAGGGTCATCGGTTCTTAAAATTCCCAAGGGCTTCCCACCACTGTATTTAATATGCATCTATTATTTTAAGATAATGCTAGATTTGGTTTTAAATAATTTGAAGTATTTAACATAATGTCCTTAACCAGAGTCCTTAAGCCAACTGATTACCGAGACCCATTTTTTAATGAGATGTGGTACACATAAAATAATGTATACAATATTTTTCTATTTATCTCTCTCCATCATTATGACATTTAATAAATTATGAAAAAACTGTTCTATGAATTGTTATATTATAGAAATACAATTTCTCTTATTTAATATATTTTTTTGCACTTTGAAACCTTCAATAACCTGTTCATTTTACTGTCTTTTCTGTTGTAGGACTTACTGTTGACGACCCCAGGATGTTGATTAGCTACTTTGTGGTATTCATGCTGGCTTGCTTCAAACTTCGTGCAGATCGCTTGCCTAGCTTTTCAGGATCATCAACATATCGTCAGATTATGTCCCAGCGTAGGAACACATTTGTTTGGCGAGATCTATCTTTTGAAACTAAAAGCATGTGGACCTTTGTTGACTATTTGAGGCTTTACTGTTATTGCCATCTTCTTGACCTTGTGCTGATATTAGTATTGATTACTGGAACACTTGAGTACGACATTTTGCATCTTGGTTATCTTGCCTTTGCTCTGGTATTCTTTCGCATGAGATTTGAAATACTGAAGAAGAAAAACAGAATATTCAAGTTCTTGCGCATATACAACTTCACTGTTATTATTATTTCTCTTGCTTATCAGTCTCCTTTTATTGGGGGACCAAGTGCTGGGAAGTGTGAGACAGTGAATAACATTTATGAAATGATTGGATTTTATAAATATGATTATGGTTTTCGGATAACAGCCAGATCTGCAATTGTAGAGATTATCATTTTTGTGCTTGTATCACTTCAGTCATATATGTTTTCCTCGCAAGAGTTTGATTATGTATGTCGCTACCTGGAAGCAGAGCAAATTGGGGCTATTGTGCGTGAGCAAGAGAAAAAGGCTGCATGGAAAACTGCACAATTACAACAAAATCGTGAAAGTGAAGAGAATAAACGACGACGTAATTTACAGGTGGAGAAGATGAAATCTGAAATGCTTAATTTGCAAATACAACTCCATAGCATGAATGGATCAACTAATTGTATTGATGGATTTTCTCACAATAGTGAAGGTTTGAGAAGAAGAAGGAGTGTTTCTCTCACATCAAATAATGACATTGGAATCTCTGATAAAGAAGACCAAGTTCTTGGGAGACTAGATTCTGCAATAAGAGAGGATTCTGTTCATCCTGGTGAACTGCAGGAACCATCTGCTTGTACAAATGTAGAAACTCCATTGATGGAGGAGTACATGAAGCTGGATTCTCCTATTTGTGAAATTACAGAAATAGATATTGATACTGCTTCTAGTGATTCAGGAAAAAAGGAAATAGCTAAAGGGCAACCAAAAGAGAACCCTCTCAAGTCTGCTGTACAATTAATAGGTGATGGTGTTTCCCAGGTACAGTTCATTGGGAATCAAGCAGTCAATAACCTAGTGACATTTCTGAATATTTCACAAGAAGATTCTGATTCAAATGAGCGCACAAACATTGAGGATAGGATCTACGACGAGATGGAGAGTCAGAAAACTCGGCACATTTATATGGACCGTTCTTCATCTATGCAATCTGATAAGAGTTCTGATGCTGCAAGTCTGCAGTTGGGAAGGATCTTTCGTTATATATGGAACCAGATGCGTTCCAATAATGATGTTGTATGTTACTGTTCCTTTGTTCTTGTGTTCTTATGGAATTTCAGTTTGCTATCAATGGTGTATATAGGGGCTCTCTTTTTGTATGCTTTATGTGTACATACTGGTCCAAGTTACATCTTCTGGATTATCATGCTGATCTATACAGAACTTTATATTTTACTTCAGTATCTGTACCAAATTATCATCCAGCATTGTGGGTTGAGTATTGATCCTTACCTGTTACGAGAATTAGGTTTTCCAACACACAAAATCACTTCTTCATTTGTCGTCAGTTCGTTACCTCTCTTTCTTGTGTATTTATTTACCCTCATTCAAAGCTCCATTACACCAAAAGATGATGAATGGATGTCTTCCACTGACTTCAAGTATAAGAGGAACGATCTTCATGCAAAAGATGATCCCACTAGTTATAACTGGCAAGATAGAGCATGGGATCTGCTAAATCAGATTATCAACATGGTAAAATTGGTTATCAGAAGCTTTTTTAGGTACTGGAAATCACTCACACAAGGAGCCGAATCCCCTCCTTACTTTGTTCAGGTTTCTCTGGATGTCAACTTCTGGCCAGAGGATGGGATTCAACCACAGAGAATTGAATCTGGAATTAATCAGGTGCTCAGAATTGTTCATGCTGAAAACTGCAAGGAAAAGAATCCAAATCTTTGCTCTTTTGCTAGCAGGGTTAATGTTCAAAGCATTGAAAGAAGTCTAGAGAAACCCAATGTTGCCTTGGTTGTTTTCGAAGTTGTTTATGCTTCACCAGTAACTGACAGCTCTTCCACAGAATGGAACAAGTCTTTAACTCCAGCAGCTGATGTTGCCAAGGAAATCCTCAAAGCTCAGCGTACTGGTTTGGTGGAAGAAGTGGGATTCCCTTACCGTATTCTTTCTGTAATTGGAGGAGGCAAGAGAGAAATTGATCTGTATGCTTACATATTTTGTGCAGATCTGATTGTATTCTTTCTTGTTGCCATCTTCTATCAGTCTGTCATAAAAAATAAGAGTGAGTTTCTCGATGTATATCAGCTTGAAGACCAGTTTCCCAAAGAATATGTCTTTATGTTGATGGTATGTCTGTACTTTTTATTTTTAATTATCCTTCCATTATTTAAACAGGGCAGGAAGAGTTTTTCCGTAGTATATTAATAAACCACGGTCTTGTTTGCATCAACTTCTGTACAATGGTATTGTGATATGGAAGACAGAAAATAGAAAGAAAGGAAAATATAGATAACTGTGTTTTCCTTTGTTTGGTTGAAGAGAAAACACAGAAAAAAGAAGGGAAAGTTTACTTCTAGGAACAGAAATTCCAATTTCATTTTTGTCCTTCTGTACCATATCTCTCTCATTCTAAATACAGGGCAAGTGTTATAGTTATTTATCTCTGTATTTTCACATTTGATCTACTTATAGTCTGTTAAATTTCATCTTAGAAACCCATTGGCAATAAGTGATGTTTCCCGACAAATATACAAGCAACACCAAAAGAAATGAGACAGGTGTTGTGGAACTTCCCAATACTCCTTTCCACATATGTCTGCTAGAATACGCAATTTACCAAGATGGGTTATATAGACTTGATACCATGTTAGATTTCATCTTAAAACTAATTGACATTGAAAGAAGTTTCCAAACAAACATATAAGCAACACCTCAATAATTGAGGCAGGTCATGTGACACTTTTCAAAATATTCTACTTGTTTTGGTTAGTCAGTTATAGCTGACACCTATCAATGATTATCCTTTGACCTATATATAGGACTTCTGTAATAGAGGATTGTCACCTTCGTATAAGCACAGTTTATATCAATAACTCTACAATAAGCACTTATAAGAGAATACAGTAAGATACACCGAATTAACTTTTTCCGTAAGTTAACGTCATGCACTTCAGCTTTTACAGAATGTCTCATCTACTCCAAAGATTGGGGTGAATAGGTTGATGCTAACTTGTGAGAGTTTTTTAGTTCATCTTATGCATGTTAGACATCTAATATAAATCATTCATATACTACTTTACTTACTAGCTTAAACTTCTGTGATTGTCGATTCATGATATTTATAATGCCAATAAGTTGCCCAGAACCTTTGAAAAATGTTTCTTTTGATTTTCCAGATGGAAGGATTAAAATTAGTAGCACTTTGAGAGAGAATGACTATAATTCATCATTGCCATGTTTAAAAAACACTGTTTCTTTGTTACATATGTTAGAATGACGGGATGATTTATTGCATGCTTGATTAGAGTTTCCATGAATAGACTCCTAATAAGAGTTAATGCTCGTGTTCAGGCTATCTTCTTCTTGATTGTGCTTGATCGAATAATATACCTCTGCTCATTTGCCACGGGGAAAGTGGTTTTCTATATTTTCAACCTCATTCTCTTCACATATTCAGTCACAGAGTATGCTTGGCAATTGGAGCCATCCCAACAGCGTACAGCTCAGTTTGCTCTTCGTGCTATATTTCTTGCAAAGGCTCTTTCTCTAGGACTGCAGGCTGTACAAATTCAATACGGCATTCCTCACAAGAGCACTCTGTATAGGCAATTTTTGACCAGTGAAGTTTCAAGAATCAATTATTTAGGGTATAGACTTTATCGGGCACTGCCATTCCTTTATGAATTACGATGTGTTCTTGACTGGTCATGCACAACTACATCCCTGACCATGTATGACTGGCTAAAGGTAGGTGTAAACATTTATTTATTATTTATAAAATCACAATCTTCATCCAAAAAGTTAAATTTGCCCCATTAAATACTCTTTTTGGTAACAGCTTCATAAACTATCATTTATATTAATTTATCTTTGGTACTACCCTATTATTGTGAATACCGTTCTCCAATGAAAAGTCTATTACTTTTAGTGCATATTAAGTGAAGTTCCTTGGTCACTGATCATTCAATCTGAAAATGGCAGCTGCTTGAGAATTTCATGAGATGGCAATAGTTATCACCATATATGTTTTGTAATACCAACCTATTCCAAACGGAAGGACAAAAAGAAAAACGACAAATGGTGGTTGATCAAAATTTCATGTCTTTGTAATAAAATGGCAATACTTTGTTGAGTATATAATCTGTATTGTTTATTTGGAAAAGGAATATAATTTGAGATTATGTATTTTAGGATATTAGTGAGCCATATGTTCGATTGAAGTTTGGTGTTAGCAACACTTTTTATATTAACTTTCTTTGTATTGCGACTAATTTGGAAAAGCTCATAAGTCTAATTTCATGGTTTTTTTTTTGGCTTCCAATTTTCATGGAAACTAACATCTTTCCCCCGTTTTAATAGCTGGAGGACATAAATGCTAGTTTGTACCTTGTCAAATGTGATTCAGTTTTGAATAGAGCTACACACAAACAGGGGGAGAAGCAAACAAAAATGACCAAATGCTGTAACGGGATATGCCTTTTCTTTGTTTTGATCTGTGTTATATGGGCTCCGATGTTGGTAAGTAATAGACTAAACGTAAATATCCAGAATCATATCTTAGATTGTTTCTAGGATTAGTTAATCAATTTCATGTTTATCTCTTGGATTGGTTACTATATTTTACTAAGTGGAATTCTCTAAGTTAATTATAAATTGACTACTAAACTTACAACGGAAGCAATATTTAATGTTGTGTGAACTAGATTAATTTTTTAACCAGACACTTATTTATCTCCTTATCCTCTGCTGTACTATCATTTGCATTGCCCAGTTTAAGGTTTGAATCTATGTGGTTACTTACAATTTTACAAACTGTCTTTCTGTCTCTTGGAGCAACAAATTTGTAACATATCTCAGTTGAGATGTGAAGATACCTTTCTTGGGTTGATTCACTTCAATTCCTAGAGAATACTTGCCTCTCAAGAGTTCTAATCTCAGACTCCATGATTCGAGTTTGGCATAGGACTTGTTCCTTCCAATCATCACCTGTTACAATATTCATTCACATACTAATACTAGATTTAGAGAGAAAAGTATAGATGAAGTTTCCGATCTACCATTGTAAACGGAAAAACACACTGAAAGTAGTGATACAGAAGTAATTTATATGAAGGGTTACAGTCCCTAAGCTCTAACTGACCTACTAACTCCAGCTGTACAATGAGTGAAGTGAAAAGAAAATAGAGTTAAACAATACTCTAATAACCCTTGCAAGCTCATAAAGGGTGAGGGAGGACTGTGTGAATATCACTTTGATCTTGGGAATGAAATCGCAGAACCTTGAGGGAGATGAGGCTTTGGAGAGAGCGCATTGATCAAGGGCAGGACCACTTGAAGCGTTTTGGCAACAACTTTTCTCTTAAAACAAGAGGTCAACCTCCATGTGCTTGGTTGTAGTGTGAGAACTAGGTTATGGGAGACAGCAACAGTGCTCTTGTCACAGAATGGTAGCGACAGTGTGGGAGACCTGAAGTTCAAAAGGAAAAGTTTCGATCCAGGTGACATCTGCACTGGCTTAAGCCAAGCTTCGATGCTCAGCTTCAATATTGGAGCAACCAACAGCAGTTTGATCCGTAGACCACCAGGACCAAATTAGGTCCTAGGAACAGTGGCAGCAGAAGTGGATCTTTGGTCCAGGTCTGATGCTAGAGGGTGCATATCTTTTATTAAGAATAACCAAGTACATCAGAAAAAATCGTCCATGAAAGTAACAAACTAAAATACCCAAAGTTGATCGACACGACTAGGATCCCAAATATCTAAATGAACCAAGTCAAAAGGGAAGTATACACTTTTATTAACCTGAAGACCATATGTATGATGAGGGTGTTTCCTAACTAACAATCGCATTGAAAAGATGAATGGTAAGAAAAACTCGGAACCATAAGATGCATTTTGGTAATACTAGGATGACGCATGCATTGATGATCAAGGGCTTGAGATGCAATGGAGATACCAGCAACTAATTGTGACATAGTAGAATTCTCAAGACCCATGTCCAGCTCCAATCATCTGTTCATTGTGTCAATCCTGAACAAGAATAGAATTATTAACCAAAAATGGAGTAATTTTGGTTGTGAGTGAGTTTACTAATGGACATTAAATTAAAAGGACACCCAAGAGAATAAAGCGAAGAATCTAAGGTAAGATTAGGAGAGGGTCGTGTTTGGCCAATGCCAAGAACTTTTAAGAGTCATGCCACGATAATAGAGGGTAAAGAATCCAAATAAGATAGGTGAGAGAAAAGGGACTTTTTACCAGACATATGATAAGAGGCATCGAAGTCAAGAATCAAAGGTCCAAGCAAGGAGCTCTGAGAAACAAAGGTTACAAGATTACTAGACTGAGCAATGTTGATGACGAGTTGTGTATGTTGCATGTTTGCCTTGTACTGAAGATACTCATTGTAATCGTAACCTCATCAGATGGTCCTAAAGTTATCTTGCCTTTGTATGCCAATTTCCCTCAATGACCACATCATTGACAATAGTTGCAACGAGGACGTTGACCATGATTTCCACTCCGTCCACCTTGATTGGTAGAGTGTGAAAAGGTAGATGAATTTGTTGAAAGTTCAGGAGATTGCCCAAACATATTCGTGGGTAATCCGATAACGGCCCGATAGACCATTAAACCTCACTAGGATGGGATCTGGGTTTGTCTTAAGATGTGAGTTAAAGCCTAACTCATCCTTACGAAATAAGATTATTACAGGATTGAAGAAGCATTCACATAAAGGATATAAATGTTTCTCTCCGTCTCTTAACCGTTATTTCATTTCAGCAGATGTCACCTTCACTTATTCTAGTATGTCCAATAGTCCAACATTGTTCAAGAGTCGATGTCAAAAACAGTTTAAATACACTCCTCTTAGTTATTACCCTACTGGGAATTGAATTTATGACATTGGCTCTGATACCGAAACACCTTTTAAGGACAAAATCATGATGGAGCTCCAAGCTCCAAAGGAGATAGTACCTCAGATGTGATGATTGACTCTAATGATGTTATCTCAATGGACTTGAGGTCGGAACATTACCATTGTTTGTGAGAATAGAAAAGTAATTCCAAAGATAAACCCTCGTTCCCTTAGTCTTCAACTGGGGAGCTTGTCTCGGTACGTCCAGAAGTTTCACATCGCTTAGGAGTTGAAGTCAAGGGCAGTTTAAGCCTAATTCATCCTTACAAAATCGTTTGTAAGTTGAGGTTTATCCCTATTTATATATTGTAGATTGGTATTATATGTAGTCGATGTGAAATTTCTAATCGTAATAACCAAAACCTTTAAAGAAGGAAATAAAAATATGTTGAAATGAATAGGAAGATTTTGAAGATATTTTTTTCCTAATTACTATGGAGATATTGAGAATATTTTTTATCTATATGCCATCTAACAGCTTGGTAAAGGTGTAATTATAATTTCTAATGATTTTGTAAAACATAATGTTTTTGAACGCTTTTATTAATTTTGATTAATTTTTTTTTTCAAATCTAATTTAATAATAATGATAAGTTTTCAACAACTTTGTTTGAAAATACCACAAGGTAGTTAAAATCGAGGTTTTAATCGTAAAATCTACGATTCAAATCCTATGCATGATCCTGGTATAACAAAATCGTGCGAATCGTCGAATAAAATCATAAAAAGGTGTGGATTGCAATTTTTTTAGATTGTGCGTTGCACCAAGTCCACCTTGGGTGAATGGATTCAATTTAAATAAAACCTATTCTTAATCGAAAATTGATACAATTAAGATTTTAAGTCGTTATGTGTGTTGTTAGTCACAATACCATCCAAGTAAAGTTCATCTTGTGTTTTCAATCTTACAGCACTTGTCTACTTTCTCAGTGAATTGTGTTTTAATTAAAACAAATTTCAAACCCAATTAAAAAATAAGAATGTTTTGTAATGCATCATTTACCTTCTTGGATGAATGAGTTTTTATTAAAATAAAACTCAATTAAGACACACGTGCATCTCTTCTCTCTACGAAATTCAAAAATCGCAGTCACATACCAATTTATCAAAGCAACATTATTTATATAGAAATAAAATCTACTATCTGTGTTACAATCTCATGATTTATAATTTTGTCAACTCTTTACAATTCTAACCATAATTTAGATTTTTGTGTGATATCATTATGAAATTGTTAATATTAAGCTTATGCTCATGTGTTTGACCATTGCAATTTTTCAATTACCCCAAATAGCATATAAGAAATTATTGAAGCACATCTTATTTACTTGTTTCCTTACAGATGTATAGCAGTGGTAACCCGACAAACATTGCAAACCCCATAAAAGAGGCTACCTTTCAGGTTGATATCAAGACAGTAAGCGGAAGGTTGAATTTGTATCAAACTACTCTATGTGAAAGACTACGGTGGGATCTACTAGATTCAAATGTCAATTCCGATCCGTTTGGCTATTTGGATGCATATAATAAGAATGATATCCAGTTGATATGTTGTCAAGCTGATGCTAGTACACTGTGGCTTGTTCCACTTGTTGTTCAGACCAGATTGATTCAGTCCCTTGAATGGAATACCGACATGGAAATTTTTTTCACCTGGATACTTTCAAGGGACAGGCCAAAAGGGAAAGAAGTTGTGAAATATGAAAAACCTGTTGATCCCCAATATCTTCCAACGCAGTCTGATGTTCAGATGGTTCTTAATGGTTCGATAAACAGTTTTAGGATTTCTAATGTTTATCCAAGATATTTCCGTCTCACTGGTTCAGGTGACGTCAGACCTCTGGAAGAGGTAATCTGATTCTGAGTTCATATTTTCTGCTGAGATATACTAGGAACACATTTTGAAATGGTTGGAATTTATTGAAAATCACAATATTTTGGAGCATACTTATATAGTGAACTTCTCTCCTGATTCAAAGTTTTTAATAATTTTTTTTTATTAATAAAGTAGTGGATATGAAGGAATAAGAAAATGTGTTTGTTTCTAATATTTTTCTTTTTAGTTCACTCCTTTCCTCTTTTATTTGAACTAACGTTTTTGTTTCTTCCTTCAATTGTTGATTGCATATGAATTGAGAAAATAACTGCATATTGGCATCACATGGTTGACTGCTAGAAGTTAATCATCTTTTGTTGCCTATAGTGCTGTAGTTTTCCAGTAAACGCTGGGACTTTTCCTCTAACAATTTGGTTTTAAATTAGAAATTACTATTTCTTTTTAATACGAGTGATACTCACGACGAGGGAGGAGAGATGGTGTTCATGTTCCTCAAGTGATACAAAATTACTATTAAAAACTTCTACTTCAATTTGTCAGGACATTGCTGTTAGTGCTGATCTCATTATTAATCGTGAGCAATTTGAGTGGTGGACATTCCGAGATATTAATCGATCAAATTTAAGTGGACTTTGTGGTGGTTTGACGGGACCTATGGCAATCATAATATCTGAGGAGACTCCACCGCGTAAGTTGGTCATGAAATTATTTGTGTCCATAGTTCATTCTGTTTCCTGATAATATTGCCTGATACAATATTTCTAAAATTGTAATACTGCTTCAGAGGGCATTCTCGGTGACACACTCAGCAAGTTCAGCATATGGGGGCTTTACATAACTTTTGTTCTAGCTGTTGGACGTTTTATCAGACTCCAGTGCTCTGACTTAAGGATGAGAATTCCCTTTGAGAACCTACCTTCCTGTGACAGGTACTGAAGAGTTATTTCCTGAAGATAGCCGTACCAATGATAATGTTTTCCGCATTCTTCCCTTGACAATGTCTAGCCTGAACATGCATTACCCTACAATAAGATTGTTAGTTACCCTATTTATGATACATCATGCGGTAATTACATTTCTCTTGCATGTTTCATGTGTAGATTGATTGCTATATGCGAGGATATATATGCTGCTAGAGCTGAGGGTGAGCTTGGAGTGGAAGAGGTCCTTTACTGGACTCTGGTGAAGATATACCGGTCCCCGCACATGCTGCTTGAGTACACTAAACCTGATTAAATTTTTGGGTGTACCATTTTCTGGTCACTAACAGCTAACCACATTCAATGCTCGCACACGGTTTGACTGCAACGCACATTGAAGGATGCAGAGTCCAGAGCAGTACGATGCTGGTTGATGCCTTCATGATAAGATTTGATATTGCAACATTTTTGGTGTGGAATTCATTTTGCGATCATGAAACATTTCTCTGAACAGATTGGGGGGATAACATCGTGATTCATTACTGTTATTGCACACAACATTGATTCTTATTTAGGGGGAAATCATATATACGGTGTACAATACAGTCTGTGCCAGAATTATAGTGAAGAAAATTTGTATAGTTAACCAAGAAGAGTGGTGTTTTGTTCTCTACTCCTGTTCTCTCACCTTTAAATCAAAGCAGCAGGATTAAGTTAACCGAAAGTTAGATGAAAATAGAATACCGATTCAATAATACCATGACTGCTCGATTTTATATGCATTAAAAATAACTCTTACATTTAATTTCATTCCCGTCTAATGTTTCGAAATCGTTTTAATGGAGAGAAAATAGTGTACAATCATATAATTGAGAAGAGATAGAAAATTGAAATAAATCATGAGGTATATTTTAATTATTAGCTCTAAAAATTAATTTAAAATGTTAGTATATGATTTAAGCGTAATATTTAATATAGTTATTATTTTTAAACATAAATACATTCTAAGTAAAATAACAAAAATCATTTTACTGAACATTTTAAACAATTTATTGATATTTTAATTATTTGAACGCGGTATAATGTGATGCATTTATGTTTTTTCAGTTCAGATCACTGAGTCATTATACAATAAAGTAATAAAATCACATTAAATTTTATAAGGAAAAAGAAAAATAAATATTATAAGAACGTCATAGATTGTATCATATTTAGATAACGTTTGAAGTTCTTTTATAAATTTATTTTCTAATAATTTTACGTATTTATTAGTAATCATAAGCATTTGTAATCATTGATATTATATATTTCAATTTCTCTCCTTAATTATTAATCATTGACATCAATGATATTAGTGTTAAGGTAGGGAGGAATTTCTCTTTCTCTCCGTCAATTATTAAAAAAGTAACATAAATATAGAAGGGTGTTGATAGTTTCACATTCCACACACTAAAATATAATTATTTGATATTTAAATAAATTATTATTTTATTATTATATAATATTTTATTGAATAAAATATCAAATAGATGTAATTCATTAACAGTAGTGTAATTTTTTATATTTACAAAAATAAGTAACTTTTTATTTACGAAAATAGATAAGTTGTTTTATCTAAAGAAATTCTATGATAAGGGGACAATTTCAGAAATTTTTTATTTTAATTAAAATCGTATTTACATTGCACAATTTCATGATAGAAAAATAAAATGAGAAATGAATTGTAATATCTAGAAATTTGTTGCTTATTTTTTTTATCGGTGTAATTAAAGCATCATTCAAGTGAACTAATTGGAATTTGATACTTTTCTATAAATTTTTTCTTTATTTGGATTAGAACAACATTCATATACAACTTTTTTTCTTATAAGAATGAGGATGTTGCTTCTCCTACAACGTTTTTTCTTTATTGGTGTAATTAAAGCACGCTACATTGGAATTTGTTGCTTTCCGTAAATTGTTTTATCTATTCGTTAGGGTTAACCATCATAACATAATTTTTATTCTAATTTTATCTATTTTCATAAATAATAAAGATATCCATTTTCGTAAATATATAAAAAAAGAATTACACCATTTTTATGCATTTAACATGTCTCACACATCACTCAAACCACTACCCACCAACTACATTTAAGTAGTGTCCCTTTTCTGTAGGGAGCAATACTTTTTTTCTTAATGTAACTGCAAAAGTGCTTTAGCTTTTAATATAAAATTCATTAAAAAAGTGAATAATTTGCGAGGTGAGCATTGTTTCTTTACCTTATTAACTGAATGATTCCAAGTAATTAACAAATTGAAAACAATGGCAAGAAATCGAGTGCAGCTCCGAAAGTCACATTTGCTGAAGCGCATTTATTCAACTGCTCTATGAAACAAATGGGGAGTTTTAAAGGAGTAATCAGATATTCCCTTCGCAAGAGAATCCTGAAGGTCACACAAAGAAACTGGAAGTTGATTAAAAAACGGGAAATAAGAAAACAAGACAGTAGAGGTGCTTAGAAGAAGAATACAGTGATATCTTTGGTGTTCTGTGTAAATTCGATGTTTGAAAAATGTAGCACTAAATATCTGTTTTGTTTAGGTGTGCGAATTTCGGTTAATTTTAAACAGGATAACAACATTAACACTAAAACTAAAATTAGAATATAATACAAAGACATGAACAAAATTTGCTGGTATACTGCTAGGTTTGGTTTTACAAAAAACAGTAATATCCAACAAACCAACCAGAATCAACATATTTTGCATCATGCAAACTTGAGATGATATTCCTCAAATATCACCTTTGGCTATCTTGATTTTCTTGTTAGAAGAATCCTTCTGCTCAACTATCTCTGGGATGGTGTCCTGCATTATCTTTGGGGAAGAAAAATCAAAATCTGTAACAGAAACACCTTTGAATTCTGGATTATCTTTTAGAAACGCTCCTATCTCATTGCGGGTTCTCAGTTTTTTGCCAGAAGGTGTGATGTAGTAAGCGTCCAATTTGGAGTAATCTTTTCTAAGTACCAAGCTCCTCCTAAAACCTTGTGGAGTTTTTGGGAGGTTAGGCTTGTCAATGACCCACGTTCGAGTGGAATCATATTCAATATCAGCAGGTTCATCACAGGAACAATTAGCCTTTCTGCTGCAAACGAAAGGTTCCTCGGTGGCTTTACTTCTAACCTCTTCAAACTCTTCCTGTGTATCCATCACTCTCCATTTCAAGCAGTTTTTGCATTGTGCAGCGTATATATCCACTGAACCCTGACTTGACATTGTTCTCTGTTTGGCAGCAGTTAAGAAAGTAAGTGCATTTAACCTTTTTTACTAAACACAATAACAGTCAAATATGCAAACTTTCATTTCAAGTTTTGATCATTTTTGTCTGTGCAGTGAATCTATTAGTTTCATTCCTTTCAACGGCAGAAACAGACAGTAACCACTTTATAACAGTGGCAAAAGAATTTAAACATCAAGTATTCATTGGTAATGCAAGTTCGAATATATAAAAGTTTATCAAACAAATATCAATTCCTAACTACTATTGTGTTAATCTAACAATCATCCAGACTTTGCACCCATCATGCCTGTAGATGATTTTGGCAGCACAGGATCTGAGTTCCTTCTAAAATGCCACAGAGGATGGTTGCCATTACCATGTCAGGACAAGTTAGAAACATTAGCACAAATAGGTGTGGTACCCCATCACACCCAAGGTCCTCAAATTTGGTTAAAGATTGCTGAAATTTCTGAAGTCCCATCTCATCTCTCACCCATTTGAGCACTTACTAATCTAAAATTATCAATCAAAACACCACATTAACAATTTTTTCCATTTTCCTTGGATAGGTCACTTATATTTTTTTCCATACACGTGAATTGTAAATTCCAGAATCAAACACAACACTATATGTTTAAGGGATCCGAACCCTTCTCACTAAACAACACATACCGGCAAAGTGAACAAGAACTTATATGACATACCCATTAAAAAAGAACAAAACATTATAAATTTTGTAGCTTTATTCAAGAAAGCAATACCCATTTCATGATAGACAGGATAATATGATTAATCTACAATACAAAGAACAAGCAATTCTTTACAGCGAACCCATGAAAAGTGAAAAAAAAAAAAGAATCAAGCGACAAAGTTGAAAAGCAGGGGATCTGGTGCACGGAAAACCCTAATTGCAAAATTATGAGAAACAGGTGAAATGGGTTGAAGAAAGAGATGATAAGTACCTTGGAAGAGGATGGTGTTTTGGGGATTTCTTGAACGCCCTTCATATCATTCATTCACAAAAGTTGCTTCCTTTTCAACTTTTCAACTCTCTCTGCCAAATACAATTTCCATCACCACCATTTATACTCATGCAAGTGTGTTAAGTAAAGGGTAGGCCTAGGTGTAATTTATCTGTCTACAAACAAGTGAAAAAGAAAACACAAAAAATATTGAGAGAGAAAAATGAAACAAGTATGTGAAAATGAAAATTATTTAGTTGCAAATAAATGGAGGGAGTGAAGGAGAAGAAAAACAAAAAAAAAATGTAGCAAATTGGTAAAAATAAAGATTGTTTGGTTTGAAAAAATAAAAGAGGGAGAAAGATATAAGAAATTAATAAAAGTAAAGATTGTTTATTTGGAAAACAGATAGAAAGGATGGAAAAGAAAAGGAATGCTGAAAACAGAAATCATTTTATTAAACATCAATTAACTTTTAAGACTTTTAAATTTGATAAAATGAATACGTCTTACAATTTCTATAATGATATGTTGTTTTATTAATATTTTCACTACCAATAAACTATTTTACATGGTTAACAATAATAGTTTTATTTTAATATTTTATTATTATCTTGATAAAAAAATAAATATTTGAAAATAAAAAAATCTAAACAGTGTTATGAAATTGGGCCTGTAGCTTTGTTTAGTTCGGCCAATATTTAAAAAACATTTATGACAATTGCTTCCTGCACCCCACAATTATTTGTAATGGTAAAAGTACCCTTAGCAAGGGAAAGTGGTTCAGTGACGAGGTGGTGATGGTAGATTTTCAGCGAGCGACGATGTAATAGAGAGTGCTACAACAAACTTCTTCTTCACTGTTCCTAAGTAAGTTGTTTTCATTTTGCATGGTTTAGGTGTGGTGTAGAGATGCAGAGTGTCATTTGAATTTTAGAATGGGTTGTGGTGTATGTGAAATGTCTTACGAAAAACGTCTTTCGTAAAAGGTTTTTATATTATAGAAAACGTTTTCCATAAGAGAGGGTGTGAGGACTGGGTTTTCTATTATGGAAAACGTTTTCCGTAAAAGGTTTTTGTATTATAAAAAACGTTTTCCAAAAAAAGGGGTGTGAGACCTAGTTTTGTATTGTGGAAACATTTTCCGTAATAGATTTTTGTATTATGGAAAACGTTTTCCATAAGAGCTTTTTGTATTATAGGAAACATTTTATTATGGAACCTCTTACGAAAAACGTTTCTTATAATACAAAATCCTCTTACGAAAAACGTTTTCCATAATACAAAACCCTCTTACAGAAAACGTTTTCCATAATACAAAAATCTTTTATGAAAAACGTTTTTCATAATACAAAAATTTCTTACTGAAAATATTTTCCATAATACAAAAACCTCTTACAAAAAACGTTTTCTGTAAGGCATTTCACACTCCAGTCTTTTCCGGAAAATGTTTTCTATAATACTCTAACTCCTTTTATCTTCATTAACAAGGCTATAAGTGTTCATTCACATATTCTGATGGGTGTAGGAAGTAAATATGGGGTGCAAGAAGAAATTGCCAACATTTATTTCACATAACTTCACTGATCCACTCCAAATTTAAAATGAACTTTTATAAAATATAATTTCATAACTAAAATGTAAAAAAATAAATAACACAAGTTCACAAATATCAAAGATAACAGTAGTAAATATTTAATGACTCTCTAAATTCTATCTATATATAACATAATTCAAGATTATATTTACAAATTATTATTTTTACTTATTTCAATAATTTACAAAAATATATACATAACACTGATAAAAAAATTGAAACTTTTCTTAAGTTGATATCTCATACATTTAGATCTTTAGCCTTCTTATACAAAATTTCTATATATGGAATAATAAAGATTATTTTTATGTACAAAATATTACATTTAATTATTTAATATATTAAAATTTTTAAAATTAATTTGTCTTTCTTTATTGATAGGTTTGTGTGTCTTCTTTGAATGGAGTTTATTTTTTTTATTCTAGTGCAATTTTGTTTGAAAATTTCCATAATAGGTAAAAAAAAATTAATTACAGTCGTGGATAAATCGTGCCATGTCACAATGATGATTTCGTAATGAAGAAATTGCACCAACGTGACATGATTTTGTTTAACAAACAATGAAATCGTTATCGTTCTGAGGTGACACGATTTCAGGGTAATTTATCTTAACTAAAATCGTGTTGAGGTGTCACGATTTCAGTTTATCTATATTTTTCACCGTGATAATCAGTTTCATCTACAACTCAACCACCATCCTTGCATTTGAATCCCACTGGTATCTCCCTAAACTCTTCTTCCATAAGCATGTCTACAAAGTCTATTCTTCAATGATGATTAAAGATCATGATGATGGACATTAAAATGGTACAGGTCATTTCATGCAACGATGTCATTAAGAATTTCACACTGTATTTATCATCCATGGTGATCATTAATATAGATTATTGTTGAAAAATAGGGTTTGGAGAGACATTTTGGAAACAAATTTTTGAAATAGGACTGATACTCCTATGCATTGTGGATGAGTAGCTAAAAATATAAAAATACTCAAATCGTGCTGAGATAACACGATTTTAGTCTAATTTTTCTGAACTAAAATTGTAAAATCATTCCATGTTGACACAATTTCATTATCTGTTAAACAAAATCATGCCATGGTGGCATGATTTCTTCGATATAAAATCACTATAACTTTACACGATTTACCCACGACAATAATTAAATTTTGTTTTACCCATTTTGAAAATTTCAAATAAAAATTGCCCGTGGGAAAAAATGGATCTTATACATTTTGTATAACAATTAAATATTCATCATTAGCCTGTATTTTTTTATGAATAAACTAAAACACTTGTCTTATTTTGATGGTTATTTTTTATTTATGTTTTATCTAAAAAATTATGGTTCCAAATTAATTTTGGACCAAAAGTTTTCAAATTTATCTAGTTTTTTCTTGTTTATAAAGAAAATATTTAATGAAAAAAAATAAGTGGGTCTCATAAGTATTTTATTAGTTTTTATTAATATTTTTGGCATGAGTATATTATTACTATCATTGATTGTTTATATATTATTTGGTTATTAATGTTATAAAATCTTATTTCTTCGACAAACCCTCATCACAAAAGGTAATCTTAAATTCTTTTTTCTTTATGATGGGACTGATAAGAAATATTTAGAGAATAATTATTTTATAAATAGATTAAAATTTAGGTATTTATAACAATAATTTGATTATTTAAAATATATAATTTTACCTAAAAATCAAGATTCTTAAACTTATGGGCCTTTATATTATTTTTTTAACTAGATAAAATCTTATATTTTTCATATAATAGGAATTTTATTGGATAAAAATATTTTCATATAATCATAAAATAAAATTTTTGTGTCAGCTCAATATGATATCATTCTATCTATTCTAATGAGTTATTTTTTATCTTAAATCTCGAATAAAAATTGTTCATTTTAATCAGTTTTTATTTCAAACTTCTTGTACAGTTTTTATAGACAAAGGCCTAATACATATGTGTTTGTATGTCCTATTATGATCGACTCATATTTTAAATCTCATTCAACTCTGTCCACTTGTGACAGTAATCTTTATCTATATGATTTTAATGTATTAGTAGAGTTAGTATATCTCCTTAGATCAAATACTCAAATAATGCAAATCTCAACATTCTCAACATGGATAATATGTTTTGATTACTATTCCACATCATCCACAAACATTGATATTATCTCATACCATATACAAACATTCATTCAATTTAATTCAATTTTATCAAATTTATACTTAATAAAAAAATACTTACAATATTTTTTGAAACATTCAAACTAGTTTCTCCTACCTATATATAGAATAGAGACTCTCAAAAGAGTTTCAAAAACTTAAAAATTACCGACAACTTAACTATGTTATTCAAGATTCTAATCGGACATTCTTGTTCTACTCAACGACACAAATCTAGGGATGACCTCCTATAATCAATTTGGTAAGAAATGAAGGCAAAATTTTAAAGAAAAAAGAACAAAAGAGCAAAATACCCCTCATTAGAGAGAGCTTGTGGTTTTTATAAAAATGAAAACTAAATAACTAATTTTTCTATTTATATGAATTTTTTATTTTAAAAAATATTTAAATATCATCTTATTTATTTATAAAGCTAAATTTTATGTTGTAGTAATTTTTTATTCTAAAACTATTTTTTATGTTGTAGTAATTTTTTATTCTAAAACTATTTTTTAGATATTACATATTCAATTTTGATAGAAATATTGCTGACTTTACTGATAATCATGATATCAATTCAACATATTTTTTTTAAAGGTTTTTTTTTTTTAGTCCATCATAATTATTTTTTGTCATTGTCATTAAGTTTTTTTTTTTTTTTTTTTTTTAAGTTAATATTTTTTTTTTTTTATTTTTTTTTATTTTTTTTTTTATTTGATTTTTTTAAATTTTTTTAAACTTAATTTTTTTTTTTTTTTTTTAACAAAATTTTTTTTTT
>Ga0099824_1001526_pt1 | contig 32740 bp, 15 predicted proteins | sample SiratrowhiteBW_FD_76837 | JGI IMG/M metagenome (GOLD analysis project Ga0099824, IMG submission 76837) | Root nodule microbial communities of legume samples collected from California, USA - Siratro white BW | ecosystem: Host-associated > Plants > Roots > Nodule | place: USA: California... | reverse complement strand
TTGGTTAAAGAGTCCTCCCCCTCTTACCGATACTATGCTTTGTTGCCCATGGATGGATTTTTTTTTTTTTGGTTTTTTTTTTTTTTTTTTGTGTTCTTTGTTTTGAATGTCTTTCCTTGCAAAGTTTTATTTGAGCAATGGAAGGAACTATATGTTTAATTACTCCCGAAACCCACATCAACATACCACTAAATTCAATGCAAAAATTAAATAATTTCTAGAAGATTTTTCTTTTTATTCATTTATTATTTTTAAAGTTAAAAAACATTATTTATTCTTTTGTCTACTATATCCTACTTTTTTTTAACTTTCTTTTAAATTTTATATATATATATATATTGATGTAGAAATAATTTTTTTATAATCATTTAATTAAGATTAAGAAAATTTATTAGCTTTTAGTTTCGGAATGAATACTCTATGACATAAAAATGGTATATTTTTAATATTCTCTATTTTCTTTTTAAATTGAAAACTACAAAAGTACTGAGTGACTCTAATAAACTAAGAAGTGAGATTCGCAGCATTTATGATTTTCAATAAACTTTTAGTCATTAATAAGAGTTTGCAATAGAGAATATGTTTGATAGCATTTCTTAGGTTATTACTATTATCATTTAAAATTTAATCATTCTTAATTTCTCTTCCCCTAAAATCTTTAAATTAAAAATTGCTGGTTAATCAAAATTTTCTTCTCCTCATTAACTTAACAATGATCATTAATATCATCACCAATGTTATAATATTAACAAAAATTTGATGCAATATTTTAATTACATGTATATATAAATATATTTCAATTTAATTCGAAGTTTCATTTATCACTGGAACTAGTAACATGAGAATTATTAAATGAAAATGTTAAATTATTACAACCAATTTTTTTCCCATTACTATGATAACTATTAGCTAGCTTTTATACATATACTCTCCTACAAAACCATAGATGTATGAAAATTCAATGAACATTATAATGAAGAGTTCCTCTATACAAAGATACCATGGCAAGCGTTAGGATACTACAAAACTAACAAATATACTTCAGTTCAACAAAAAAGAGTTGTTGTCTCTCCTCTAATTTTTTTCTTAATGTGTATTATTTATCATTTTCATTTTAACATCACATCATTGAAGAAACGTTTCAACAAAACCGCTTTTTTTTCACTCAACAAAAAAGCCAAAAGGTAACTTTCCTATGTTTCTGAAATTGTATAAAAGTAACTAGCACATATATTGAACACTATTGACCATAAAATACAAGATATTCAGATTCTGATGCAGAAAACAGAAAGGCAATAAAAGAATTTTTGTGGGGCAGGGGATAATAGCAACACCTAACATCTGAATAGTTATCATTATTAGCATGTGTGTATATTGATTGATGTACAAAATTACAACCGCCACTGTAGTTTGTATAATGCACAAGCCGTATAAATCTTTGAAGATCAACCACAATTTGTTTCTTTGCTCATTGCCCTCCAGGGTTCCTGTTCCATGACAGATAAGAGGGATCTCCAAGTTGCCTAAAGAAAGAAACAATGATCATATTTAGGAGCTAATTATATTCACAAATGGCTGTTGAAATATATGAACTTTAGACAAAACAACAAACTACTTAGCAATTTGAATGGATATAGAGTTGGGTATGTTAGAAGGGAAACAACATGCATCATGTACCCTGATATTTTTGGCTTTTGCTATTTATATATACAAGTTTCTAGTAAAAAATAATGCCATTTTCTTTTCATCTTACTACATTAAATACACAATTTGCAATACACTTGACACACAATACATAGCTTCTAATCCAATTCATTAATGGGGTAATGATCAATAGTTAGTGAAAAAGTCCTCGTATGGGAGAACATAAGTTCGACATATAATGTGTGCAAAAAGTGAGGGCATTGAACACCATTTCTGGTCAAATACATCTTTAATGATAGAGATCTCACGTTAACTAAAAATAAGGCCGATTTAAGATAGATAAGTAAGAACAAAATTCATTTTACAAACCAGTTTTGTGAAATTGTGTTAAACTTAAATTGGAGTGAAAAGAGACTTGTAAGGTAGAAAGCAGTAGGAGATTTCATTACCTTGGCTTGACAAGATATACAACAGTAAAGGCCATGGCCAAAAAGAAGCTCAATCCTCCAACAGTTAGATAAGCAATGCCAAGAAAGTCATTCTTCCCACCGAGCCAGGTAGTAGTTGACAGAACAAGCTTCTTCTTGCCATTAAAACTGTATGTGTTGTAGATATTATTCAAATTCACGTGTATGACATCACCTTTCTCCAAATCCACCTCAATCCTTCCATACAACTTCCTAAAAGTTGGTAAAGCTGCAGTTCGCATCCAAACAATAAGATCCTCTTGCTGACTCAACTGTTCCATAAACATTCAAAAAGTGAGCAACTTTTCTCATTGATGCAAGCAAATAGAGAATGCCAAGACAATCACAAGATGAACAATGAAATAGATTGGAAATTATAAAAACTAGAGAAAACACAATGACTGACTGAACTATTTCAAGATTAGCCTCTCTGCACAAATAACATAATTGGCTAATTTACTACCATACAGAAGATAGTCATTTCAGTGCACAACTCAACATGCCATTTTGTTCACCAGCTGATTCATCATTTGTCTATTCAAAAACTTTCCTGTCTTTGGATTGATTAGCTGAGTTGTTTCAGCCAGTTACATTCAACTCAAAATAGTAAAACCATGATAACTATATTGGTAGTTTCAGTTTTTAAAATAAAAAAAGTGGTTTACAGAACAACTTTAGTAAGAAAAACATAAAGATCAAAAGAATACAAAACCTATGTGTGCACACAGCATGCGTACCAATCATTACTATTAGACAGCCTGAAGTATAATTAAGTAGCAACAAAACAACATTAAACCAAAAGTGCAAGCACAAATATCTTTATATTTAAACAGGGGCTTACTATAGATTAATGCACATATCAAACAACCTCTATTTACTGTTCTGGACCTCATGAAAAACAAGAATTATGCTTTTTCCAACCAAAATTTGAGTTCAAAGAAAGACTTACAGGTTTGTCTGGATCAAGACTACCACCGCCTATTAAAGAACCATTCTGGAAATTTTTGGGAAAAACATCACTTCCAAATTTGTGATCCCTATCACTTTTCCATGAAATGTCGTTCTTGTTCACAGTCAAATTAACGTTGTTGCGTGAGAAGCTGTATGTATCGTTGAACAAGCTCCAAGCTATAAGACCACAGGGTACAATTGGCATTCCATTTGCCGAATCCTCAGGGTCACAACCACTTGTTGAGTTTGCACTGTTAGAATCCCTCAGCTGCTCATCATTTCGGCTTTTAACATACCTAAATTACCAAATAACATACTTATAATCATCATATTAAAAAGAACTATTTGCATTAGATTCTACTATTAATCAAACAAACTTTCATACTGAATTATTGTGGGAACCAGTCGCTGAAGACATAGAGGTGATAGAACATTCAGAATATAAGATGAATGCATGAAAAATAAAGAAGTTCATAATTTCATATCATTGTCTCTTAAACTTTTATATCTGATGTAATTCATGTCAAATGTCAAACTTGTAATTTCTCTACTTTCATTGTACATTTGTAGCAGACTAACAGGAGAGTATGAAACCAAATCTGAAGTTCAGTGCAACTAATCAACTTTTGTTAGCAACATGCACATGAAAGAGAGGGTTGTGTAAAAGATATTTGGCAGCCAACCATAAATCATAGTTGAATACTTGAATCCTCATTAAATAACAATAAAATTCCCATTGGCTGGTAAACATGAAATTCAAATTGATGATTGCGTGATTCACAAGAAATAAAAGGAGTATATACCGCCGATGATTCTGGTAAAAGTTGTCAAGCTGGTAGTACACATAGATAGGAGCCTTCATACGCTTGTCCACCTATTCACAAGATCAATGTATTAAAAAACAAACAAATGAAGCAACCATCAAAATTTGAAATCCACAATTCATCAATTATGGGAGCAGAATAATAGTAAAACATCAATAAGAGAAATCAGCATCAAGAAAACTAACATGTAGCTCCCTGTTGCATGGCTTTTCTCCAGGAGTCTGAATGTATGACACCTTGTCTGTCACATTTGGTGGTACGCACACCGAGTCATACCTATCAATAATTTCAACAACCTGATAGATATAATCAAAATCAGCACTCAGCAGTACTTATAATATACAGAACTGGTAAGCAAAGTTCAAAAACTATTGCACTCAAGCATACATCATGCGAAGCAATCAACGAAGCAACTCCGATTGGAATGAACACAACGGTGACAATCAAGAATGCTGAAATAACCTGCATGGAAAGTAATACACCATGTAAATCATGACTTTTAAAACCATGAAGAAAATCACTGACAACATATCCAAACAGGTAGACCTACTGCTCGTGGTGTTAGAATAGGCTTGCAGGCTGGAAGTTCTTGTTGTGTAAACTTTGAGTCTGGAGGCAAAAGAAATGCTCAAGTTAGAAACAACAAATGACACAGACACAATTGTTGATAAATCAGAACTTGATTTATAGCTTCCTCATTTAGCTCAACAATAAAACTCTTCAACTAGCTCAACAAATGTCAAAAGCAATTCTTTTAAAACAAATAAACGGGGACACAAACACAATTGTTGATAAATCAAAGCATACTATCTAACTTAAAGAATTTCGAAGAACTTAAGTCACCAAAGTTCTGTGCAATTAGAAACAAAAAAGAACACAAACGCAATGGTTTGTTGAATCAAAACAAGCCATCCAACTTATAAAAAGAAAAAAAAAACCCAACTAGCTCAACAACAAAAGTCCATGTCAAAAACATTTCCTTACAAACACCAATAAATAAAAAGGGGTAATGTTTGCTTAACAAAGTCTAAATAAATTCTTGAAACACAGCTTCAAAAGAGGGTATCAAGAGAAAAACTCCATCCTCCTATGAGAAACAAACCTCAACAAAACCATCAACCCTCCCCTATAGAAAAAAAAAAAACAAAAATTCACGCGACAAACACAAGAAAACCCACCAAAATCAAACCAAAAAGCCAAAAAAAAAAAAAAATGATAACAGAAGAGAATCATTACACTTGGGTCTCTTGCTTTGTCTCCTGGCAGCATTGGAATCATTGGATCCAGCACCTCCAGCGGTGGACGTAGACATGGCCAAAATCCTATTCAATGAAAAACTAAACCTTTTCCAAAAACTCGTATACCCAGATGAGAATTAAGAGCAGAGATGAAGAAATCAACAAATGAAGATTGAAATTTGAGAGAGATTAGAAAAGGGTAAATATAATTGCATAGTGAAGGGAGGGGACCGGTTACCGGTTGGGCAGGTGGTGAGGAAATTGACTTTTATCGTAGAAAGGAAGAAGGGAGGAGGGTACGTTTGGCGGGGGCGGCCGGTGACCCTTTCTCTCTCTCCCTCTCTCTTTCTTCAAAGAAAGAACAGAGAAAGGAGAGAGAGAGCAAAGACCAGTCAAAGAAATACAAATATACATATAAACAAACAAATTCACACGCTTTCTTCCATTGAATTCAACTGCTTATGTTATGGGCTATGTGTCAATTTTTTTTCCTCTTTTCTTTCTAATTTTGGTTTTTCAAATCTTCCAGAATGCAGACATGGACCTGTCTGAAACTTCAATGTACTAAAATTCATAGTTTATTAAATATCATTAATTTCCTCAACATTTCAAATGTTCAAATTTTAGTTTTTTTTTTTAAAGTAAGTAAAATATTATTGTCCTTAAATAAACACCAATTTTAACGATGAGAACAATTAACTTAGGCAATTTTTTAAAATATTATCAATGTATTAAAACAGCTTAAGATTTTTAAATTCTCCCTTTTAGTGTGTATCAATGCATAACTGAAAGACTCATAATATTCTATAGAAGTAAACCAAAAAAAGTTAAAGTTGTTTAAAAAATATAAATTGTCTGATAAAAAATAGTGTTTTCTGTTAAAATATGTTTTATAATAAAAACGGAATAAAGGAGAGGTATTTAAAATTAAATAAAGTTTACTTTTTATGATTAGTTATTTATTATTAGTTTCATCTCTAACTATATATTAATATTATTATAGGTACCATTTTTTTAAGTTTAGACTACACGATTCAAAATATGAGGAAAGAATATTTTACTGTTCTAAAGTTAAGAATTTTTTTTACTTATTTAAAAGTTTTATCTCCCAAAAGCTTATTTTCTTTGATTTTTTTTTTTATAAAATGCGATAAATAATCCTATCTAGATTTGATTCCAAACATTTAAGAATTATATAGCTTAACTAATCAAATTTTCCAATTAGAGAAGTCTTCATTTTCCCCAAAAATTTGAGATCTTTGCCTTATTTTGCATGCACGAGGTTGGATTTTTATATGTATGCGTAGTCTCATTGGAAAACAAATATTGATTAATCTAAATTTGTATAATACATTTTCAAGAATAAGGTTTTGTACCTGTTTTGTTGGTGCTGTCTGCTTTGCTGGGTGTTGTAGCAGTTAGAATCTGTCAAACACAATATGCTCAGATTGTATTATTAAATATATTTAAATATATACATATACGCGTTTGTTATTTGCAGATATTACAAAATATATTTATAAATATAACAAAGAAAAAAGTAATAACAACATTCATATTATTGTAAAATATTATAACAAAAATATACATTTATGAATATTTGAAAGTAAAATAATAATAATAATAATAATAATAATATATGTGAATATTTATATTTATATATATGATTTGTGAATGTACATATATATATATATATATATATTTGTAAATAAAATGTACCTGTGAATATACATGATAAATTGAATTAAATAAATGAGATAAAACTGACCATATGGATGAGGTGAATAGGTAAACTTGGGCAGTAAAAATATTCGTATTACATTGATTCTCAAAGGATATGGATAAAAAACAAAATAAAATAAAGATTTATCGTACTATAAATAGGGAAGTAGTGAGCAAATGTGAAAGGGAGAGGAGAAGAGTCAATTAGACAGAGTTGACAATAAAAACTGAGAAGAGAGAGAACAACGAGAGAGAGAAAATAAAAAGAGTTTATTTAATTACATTTACACTAGGACAATTACTATTACAATTATTAAGATAAGGAAATATCTACCACTTTTAAATTATTACTTTTTCAAGTTTTTTAAATTATTGTTTTTTCATGTTATTTTAGGTGTAAACTGTTCCTAATCTCATCATATTAAAATATTATTTATTTTATAATTATAATACTAAATATATATAAGTGGACGTAAATTAAAAATAAAATATTAAAATAATATATAAGAATATGGAAAGTGATGCACATATATATATATATATATATATATATATTATATAATATATATATATATAATCATGTCAAAAGTAAATAAATAATTATTTAAATTATAAATTTTATATATATATATATATATATATATATATATTATCTCAAAAACAAATAAAATAATAATTAATTATTTAAATTATGAATTAGGAAAAAGGAAACTAGTATAGGTATATTTAAGTGTAAATTAATTTGTAGTTGAAGGTATTATCTGATAACTTAAATGAGAAAAAGAATTGGACAAGATAAATAAATGTTGTATACAAAAACAATTCGTACTTGCCTATAGATTTGAAAATTTTATATAAACATTATTCTAATTTCACAATATTTAAGTTATTATCTGTTATCTATGGTATTTGTTCTCACTTTTCTTGTGTTTTTTTTTTTCCATATAAATAATAAATAAATACACATTAGAATAGATGACTTCTTTATATATTAGATAATTATCGATCGAGCTATATTTTCAGGGATGCAGTGGAATGTAGATGCTTAAATAATATTGTAACTTTTCGGGAACAATGATTAACTCTCCCTAGTAGTATAACTAACATTTATCTGACAAGTTTCATTATAGCCATTTCTATCATACCTGCCACATCCGCTCACATGAATCTGTTATATACCATGTCATTAGTTTAGCTGATCCTTGAAGAATGACAAAGTCATAATCATGTAAAATATGATGAATAATTATAAGTAGTTCTTCATATAATGTTAATCTGTAACGTTATGAAAAGTGTGCCTATGTAAATAAAATATTAAAAATGTTTCTTAATAAATAAAGTATTATGTTTTATAAAAATTGGTAATTAAAAAAATTATTAACATTTATTTAATCAATGAAATTGTAAAGTTAACTAAAGTTATAAATAATTGAGATGAATTATAACTCTAACTTGGTTAATAGGCCAAGATTCGATTGTCTTTTAATATGTGGTTTGGTTAAATTAAAAGGGTGTACTCAAATTCTTTTGATACGAAAGTTAAATTTGAAATGTTGGAGTTGTGTTGATGAAATTGGAGTATACAAGATATTATATTGTTGAAATTGATTTGTATTGAGGGGGTAAATATGGTTTATATAACCCTTGGATGTTCTAATTGTTTAGTATGAATGATTAGTTAGTATTTAAACTTAGTATGCTGTTAATGAATGATTTAAGTATTGGAATCCAATTTAATTGAAACATGTATATTTTATATTATGGAAGAAATGTTTGGAAAATAAAAGAAAACTTGTCTTAATTCAATTGGAAATAAAAATATGTTTATTTTAAGTTATGTCACTCAAGTAATGAGAATACCTCTTGAACCAATTTCAAGCAATTAATGTTATAACAAACATTATTGCTTAATTATTTATTTTGTTGTTCAAGTGATAATGTTCTTTGTTTAAGTCACCATTGATATTGAGCAAGAAAGGTGTTAAATTGATTTTATCTCATATAAAACTTTGAGTTCTTAGATGCTCGTTTGAATGTTCAATAAGCCAAATTAATTCTCTTTCTTCCAAGAGTTTATTAACTATGGCCTAAGCAATATGTTATACTACTTTAGCCTTGATTTGTAGCTTGAATGAGGTAGATTAAGTGTTGATTCTCTATCCTATGGAAGAAAATTGTTTAAATGAGCATTTCTCGCTTAAGCAACAACTACCTACTTTTAAAATCTTATATTTAAGTGTTTTATATACTAGTTTACGATGATGATGAATGAGCCTTATGTTGTATATTTATTTTGGTGATAAAGATGTGTATGTAACACATGAGTATGAATTGAATGATGTTACGATTGATTTGGATGAGAAATGACAAATACTTGAGATGATATTGCTTGAATATATTTTACAATGTTGAGTATTGAAATCTACTAATGAAAAGAGATATTTTGGTTTTATTGATATTTTAAATAATGTAAATTAAGATATTAAGTGACGAGGAACTGGAGGAGATTTTATATTGAGTTTTGTTAAACAGATATAATGAATTGCCATGATTAACTTGCGTTATGAAGAGTATTGTTGGGAGAATCCGAAGAGGGAAACCTTGGGGAGACAAACAAGAATGAGACAAGAGCCAACACATAAATGAATGACACCACCTTCAAGAATGAGTCTAATGTCTTAAGGTTTTGGGTTGAAGGTGGTGTCATTCTCTTATATGGGTTTGGCTCAGTTCTCATTGTTTGAGATATCCTCGGTGTTTCCCCCTCGGATTCTCTCAACAAGTGGTATCAAAGTTGTTGGTTTGCGGCTTAGGTGACCCTGTATATCGAAACTCTTGTTGATGGAGATTTCAGGCAAGCATGTCCCGTATAGGTGTGTGAACGGCGGTATAAGTAAGGGGCCGGTTGCTTCCGCTCGAGGGGAGTGTATCAATGTGGAGGAGGGACTCTCACTTGAGGGGGAGATTGTTAGATATTCAAGTGTGAGTCTAAGTCCCACATTGGGTAGGGATGAGAAAGTTGAGCAATATATAAGAAAGAAGACCCACAAACCTAATGCCTTAAGGTTTTAGGTTGAAGGTGGTGTCATTCCCTTATATGGGTTGACTCTTGTCTCATTCTTGTGAGATCTCCCCGGTATTCTCTCCCTCGGATTCTTACAACAAGTATATAATAGACTTTAACATGGGTGGGACGTTAATATTTAGTGGGACCTACTCAATATGTATCTTCTAAGAGACATTGTAGTTATTTGGTTCTTTGTTGAGGTAAGGAATGAATGTGATAATGTAGTCCCTGGTTTTGTGTCTGTATAATGACTACTATGATTCTATTAGTATGAGTCAATGATTTTATAAGTTTGGCTAAGCATAAAAGAATCATATAAAGGATGACATTGAGAACTTTTTTTTTGAAGAAAAATTATTATTATATTTTGTAAAAACCTAATGTATTTTTGATAATATAATTTTGGTAAATGTGTGTATTGACATTAAATTATGTTTTATTAATACTATTATATAGATAAAAATAGGTGTTACAAGAATGGTATAGGATTATATCATGTATGGTTTGATGTATATGATTGTATGTGTAATTGTATGTTGAGTAATATGCTTAAGGAAATCAATTAGAATATAATTATATATGTAATTGTATGTTAAGTAATATGTTTAAGAAAATCAATTAGAGATTTCCATATATACTTTTTAAACTATTATTTTCTTTTATAAAGTATGACTTTTTAATCTCTTACTTGTCCTCACCCATTTTAAAATCTAGCTTAAATGGCTAGAGTAACTGAAATTATGACTAATACAATTCAATAATAGAGTGTCACTATAGTATATTAATATCAAGCCACTACCACAATAATAGTAGAGGTGACTCAAGTATCACAAAAATATGTTTCTATGAGCTTAGATGATTTTATAAGATATAATTGTTGGATCGAGTACTTATCATCCGATAAAAATTATAATCATTAGTTAGGATGCAACTCTTTATATTTAAAAGTATAACAATCTAAACACTATTGAAACAATTGTGACTTGACCAACTTGATATAAAATATAACCTTAATTTTTAAGTGATATAAAATTTTTAGACAGGTAAAATAGTATCTTTAACATCAATCATTATATATAAAATATTATTTTTTATTAATTTTTTTTATTATATTTACTCTTCGTTATTAAATACTCACTCCTCCATATTATCCATAACTCAACTTATCCGTAAAAAGATAAGATAAGAGATTTTACTAAATATAAGAACTTCAAACATGAATAAATATTGATTAATATTTTAATGCTGAACATCTAATAATATTATTCAAAAATTTGTGTAACGAGAAAGATAAATTATTTCCTAATCATGATTTCCAATAAAATATTTAACGAGAAATTATGATTGTTAAGTGTGATTAAATTCCATTTAATTTGTATAAAATATTCTTGAAAATATTTAGATTGTACGTTTTCTAAAAATTAAAGAGCACAATATTATTTTTGTTAAAATATTTAATTTATTGTTATACTAAATATTTTAATATAAATAGCTTAGAATTATTATTTTTTTATTTCAATTCGGAAAAGTTATATATTCATTATTCTTCATGAGAAACTTAATAAAAAAAATTCCTGAAAAATATTGTTTTTATGAGAATTTAACTTTTAAAATGTAAACCAAATATGAAAAATGTGTTTCTCGATCTCAGATCTGACACTAAAATTTGTTCGTATACCAAACTCTCCCTAAATGTAGCATATATTTAAGGATTATCAAAGAAAATAATAAATAAGAACTTATGTATATTTTCTTTAATTTTCATAAACTAATTAACTGTTTACCCATCTAGAATATGTATACTTAAACATATGAAAAGTTTCAATACTAACATCCTTAATTGCTTAAAAGAAAATAACACCAAAAATAAACACTTATATCTTAAGATAAATATGCTTTTTGCTAACATATGATATTTTTATTTGTTAGAAAAATTAATAAAAAAAGTGCTTTGGGACCTTCAAGTTTACCTTCAAAAGGAATATATTCAATTGAAGGAATATATTCATTTGTAGCCCACAAAGATGCGTTAAACAAAAGCAAACATGGCCTATAGCACACAAAACCGAACCTACGTTTTATGATTTTTTAAAAAGCACTTCTAAAAAGTGAATCTTCGTACTTTGCTTACTTATCAAAAAGCCATGTAGATAATAGTAATCTCTTCAGAAGTCTAGTTTAGAGAAGCTTCTCCAAAATAATTTGAATAAAGAAAAATAAAATAATAAAGTGAGCTTATTAAAAAATTTAGTTTATGCATATCAAGAGATTTATATAAAATTTTTTAATTTAATATAAACTAATTTTAACTTATGTTAATTTTTTTTTATATATGGAAGTCTGTTTATTCAAACAAATCCTTGATTAGCAAAAATGATGTAAATTGACAAATAAATTTTTATAATTTTATATGTATTTTCATATATATATATATATATATATAAACTAATTAAAATTCACATAGTCTATAAATTTTACAAATATATATACATACAGACGTTTATGGCTAACATATTATTGAGGGAAAGTATAAAATGTATTATAACTTAATATTAACAATTTTTTAGATGAACTTAGGGTATTGCGAAGTCAGTAACTTAAAAGTTGAAAATCCATTGAAGGAATTAGTATCTCTTAAGAATGTTTGTATGTTTTTTTCATACACATATATATACAAATTTGGAAAGCGAATCTCTAATAAGATTTTTTTTAATTGCAAAAGGATGTTTATATGATTACATATTCAAGAGACATGAGATTATTGTTTAATTATATCAATATATATTTTGTAATTAACATTAACCACTTAATGTTATAAAAAATATCAAAGTTTATTTTAGATAAAACTATTCTCCTAAGAGACCATAAAAATTAATATATAATTGTATAATTGACGTTTTCCATTCTCATTTACATATACATTAAAAATTACTCCCTTGATTAGTTCATCTAGTCTAATACATTTAGCAACATAGTAATGGATAGTAATAATCAATTACAGATTAATTACTATCATCTCATGTTTTGGATTCATGGCTTTTTTCTTAAAGATTTTTTTTAGTTACAAATCCTTGAAAAGATATGCTGCACCTGTGAGTCTCTTAAATAGTGTTTGCATTAAGTTTCCAAATGAATATGCGAATTATTGATCTAGTGCTTCCTCCAATTTAAAGGGATTTGCGTTGCATCTTTATTTCACAAAAAATGAAAAAAAAAAAAGCACACACTGGAATTTATCAATTGGGAAAAATATAAAGTGAAATAGAGAGGAAAAATAAGAATGAAAAAAAAAAATAAGGGAAAAAATTATTTATGGTTTAATTTTTAAAATTTTGACATTAATCATAAGTTAGGTAAGTTGATTATTTATGGTTTTATTTTTCGATTTTTACATTTGTCACAAATAAAGTATATGTAAATTTTCTTATACATATTATCATTTAAAATGTGATTTCTAAATTTATTTTATCTATGTTATATGTCATGTTGAAGACAATAATTTTGAACAATGGTACTTATGTGATTGTTGTTTTCGTATACATCGTTTGAACATAAATCATATGAGAGTATTCCACGTTGGATAAATTAAATTATTTTATTTTTAGAGAATTTATATTTTATTATAATAAAATATAATTAAATATTATAAATATAATATATTTATTTATTGTTAATGTTATCGCACAGGACCGGTTGGCACGATAGCTGATTCCTCCTGCAGGCACTCCGACGCTCAAGTCAATTTAGGGTTAGAGTGTGCAGAGATATCAATCAGAGTTTTTAAGTACCTGGCTCAAGATGACTGAGCTTGTATTTATAGGCGCAATAGTGGGCTTAATGGGCTTGAGCCCATTCTATTATGTTATGATTTGGTAACAGAATAATAACAGGAATTAATTACAAGATGCTGGTCATTTTTTTTATTTAGTTTTTTTTTGTTATTTTTATCATTCATTTATTAAAGGTAAACAAATCATTTATTCAGGTTGTAATACTCATTTTTCTCATGTTTTCAATCTTATAGATATGTCATTAATAAGACCCTTGTGTCACTCAATCAATATGTTATTCTCGTAGTAGCTATTAGTGTTGTTCAACACTTTTTCTTACGTTGGTGCTTTACAATGCTTTTTAAGTATCTCAATTTGATTTTAATTTATTATCTATTTGTACCTTATTGACTAAGTGATTTGTCAATTATCTTTCTTAAAATTATTTTAACTATAATTTTGTTTCCTTTAAACTAGTATAAATACTACTTTTTAGAATATTGATTATTGTAAGAATGTTTGTTTTTGCAATTGTAAGCCCTTCAACTTTTGAATAATGACAATCCTTTTGATATTCTACATAACCTTTTTAGTTCCAATTTTCAAATTTTCTCTCTTGCTAAGTTTAGAATATTATCCTTCACTTCACTCAACGAGACGTTTCAATCATTATTTGATATATGAAGTTGTGACATTTAGGAACCTTATGATAAGTCTACTTATGATGACAAATAATTTTTTTTTCTAACCTTGATGGACTATTGTAGTAATTTTAGTAGGGTATTTTTGCCCACTCATAAATCTGAAGTTGCTAATATTATAAAACATTTTTTTTTTGAAATGGTTAAAACTCACTTTGGGACCAAACTTAAGTGTTTCAAGTATGAGAATGCAAAAGAAAATTTTCTTACTAATTTTCTAGCAGAACAAGACATTCTACATCAATTTTCTTGTATGGGGAGACATGAAACTTAAAACTTGAGAGAAAACAAAAGAATCTATTGAATGTGACTTAGGCTTTATTGTTTCATTCCAAGTTGTCAATTCAATTATGGGGGGAGCATGTCCCCTCTTTGATACTACAACATAAATCACCTCACCAGGTTCTATAAGGATCCAGATCTGACTACTAATCATTGAAAGTTTTTGGATGTTTGGCTTATGAACAACTTTGCACTCCTCTAGAAATAAATTTATATCTCATGTCATGACATCCATTTTTGTTGGTTATCCTAGAGGCTACAAGGGATACAAATTGTACAACCTAGACAACAAACAATTTTTTATTTCAAGGGATGTTCTCTTTCATGAAAAAAATTATCTTTGAAGGAAATGATTTCTTTTAGATATTATTCCTCTTTCATTAATGATATGGTAATTTCTTTGTCCATTACTGATAATTTGTCTTCATATAATTTTCGTTAAGATAATTTTGTTACTCATCATTCTAATAAGGTCCATGATGTATCTAAAACATCAATGTCTCATATTGATGGCTTTGAAGCCTTTGTTCTAAGATCATCTAGAGTATTTAAGAAACAATTTTATTTGTGTGACTATGTATGCTCTAGCATCCTACACCCTTATCCTATTCAAAATTTTCATTCTTTGAACAACCTCAATTCAGAGTATAAAACCTTTATCAAATAATTTTTTCACTTCTTATAAGTCTCAATTATATTATTAAGAGGTTCCTTACCCTAAATGGAGGGATGACACTTAGTCATTAGTTCCTTTATCAAAAGACAAACATTGCATATGATGCAAATTAGTTTTTAAATCAAAATATAATGTTGATGGTTTAGTTGACATATAGAAAGCTCAGTTAGTAGCCAAAGGCTACACACAACAGGATGAGATTGATTTCTCAAACACTTTCTCACCATTGGCTTAACTTACCTCTATAAGGGTATTATTAGTTGTTGCTGCTAAGAAAAATTAGAGCTTATAATAGTTAGATATCAACAATGCATTCTTAAATAGTGAGTTGTTTGAGGAGGCATACATGAATATTTTTTAAGGTTACAAAACAGGATCAGAAGGATTGGTTAGCAAGTTGAATAAATCTATATATAGATCGCGACAAGCCTTTAGATAATGGTTTTGCAAGTCCTCCTTAACATTATTACAAAATGATTTTACACAATTTAAAAATGATTACTTTGTATTCACTCATGGTTCTAGTACTTCATTGGTCATTTTTTTGGTCTATGTGGATGACATCATCCTAGCATGTCTTGGATTTTTCTTGTGTTAACAACATACAATTGATATTTAGCTCCTTAGTCCTCTTACAACATACAACATGTCTTGTTCAAATTAATGATCCTTGGTCCTCTTAAATATTTCTTAGGCTTAGAGATTTTCAGATCCATCAAGAGTATTTTCGTAAGCTAGAGAAATATATTTCATCTTTGCTTGATGATGTTGGTTTCTTAGATAGAAAACAAATTACACTACCTATGGATCTTAAAACTTAGTCACAATGATGGTTACCCTATTGAGGATTTGTCTACGTATAGAAGATTAAATGGAATGCTTATGCACTTGACTATTTCCAAGCCAAACAATACCTTTGCAATTCACAAGTTAATTTAGTATACAAAGAATCCATTGACCATACATCTAGCTGCAATACATAACTTGTTATAATACTTGAAATACACTCTAGGTCAAGGTCTATTTTTCTAGCTAACGACAAATGTCATTTTCAGCATATGTCGATATTGATTGGGGTAACTGTTTAGATACTAGGAGATTAACCTTTGCCTTTTGTGTTTTCCTTGGTGATTATCTAATTTCTTGAAATCTATCAAGTAAGGTATTGTGTCCAAATCTTCGATGGAATCAAGATATTTTGCCTTGTCATTAGCGGTGAGTGAAGTGGTTTGCCTGTAATAATTGTTCAAAAATTTTGAAGTTTCAATTGACACACTATGCTTTTATGTTTCAAAAAATTTGTCATGCACCTCACTTTTAATCTCTCCCATCATGAGATCCAAATATATAGATATTGATTGTAATTTTATTTATAAGCTTATCTAAAGGTATTTTTTCACTCTAAATCATGGTTTTATATATTTTCTTTTTCCTTTTAATTATATGTTTCATGTCATGGTATATGATTGTTGATCTTTGAGGTGTCAGCCTAGTTGAGATGTCAAAGTTCATAGAGATGCCTAACATGAGTTTTATATATATATAAAAAAAAACTAAGTATCAAATAGTTGACATATTCACAAAGACTCTTCCTACTACCACTTTCAAAATATTTATTCTCCAACTTAAGGAAGATATTATAAATATTCTAGGTACCACGTAATCAGTTCAAGTTGTTTGTATGTTTGTTATTATATATAATATTCTCTTTTATGTAAAAATATACATCTCAATTCAAAGAATTACTTTATTTCTTTCTCTCTTGATATATTTTTTTGGGTGTTTTGCTATCCCAATTTTATGAATGTTGAAATAGTTTTGTAATTTCATAACCTTGTAAGAGTTTATTTAGTTAAAATAAAGATTGTGTGTAATATAATTATTTGTAGGACGTGTAAATTTAGTTTATTTTTATTTAACATTAAACATTACTCTAATGGCTAGATAGTAATGTTGTGTTTTTCTTAAATTTATTTTGTATTGCATCAAATGAATCATAGTTTCTTGTTTGAGATTTAGCACAAAAATTATGTACTATCCCCAATTTGAAAAAAATTTATGATTTCTTTTATAAAAGAGCAAGAAGAGGGGGTATTAGTAATCATTGTATTGAATCTTGAATTGTCCTCTTAGATAATTTGAGAATATTAACCACTTTTTAATAGTTCATTAATACATGTATTTTGATACACATTTCATATATTTCATAAATTTTGATTCATTGCATTTTATGTTGACCTTCAAGTGCATATTTGATTGTGATTGATTACTGACTTCATATTGTGTAACTTGCATACCACTGTGAAGGTACAAAAATTTTGTCAAAAATAAGAAATGCTGATTAAAAATTATATGCTAATAAATTATTAAAATGAATATTTTTTAATGAGATAAGATCACACCTTTGATTGAAAAAGTGATTTTTACATGCATTTAGACAACTCTCTTAAATGCATGTGACAATTACAGAGCATACATATGGATCAAGATTAGATTAATTCAGGCATGTGATCAATATGAGAGAGGAGTAGAAGAATTTATTTAATTTGTACAACAGAATGTCATAATAGTGTGGATGGAGTAAAATTTAGGTGTCCTTGTATTAATTGTTTGAAGGGGAGAAGATTAGATGCTACCCAAATTAGGAAGCACCTTTTGTGTGATGAATTTGGGCCAAATTATACAACTTGTGCATGACATGGTGAATGATTAGATTTGCCAAGTATGTGTCCAAATCAAGAGTTTGTTGATTCCACCATAAATAACCAATTGAAGAACATAATTCGTGGTATTGAAGTAGAATCTTTTGTTCAAGCGCATATATATGAAACATGTTGAGTGATATAGAGACTTACATGTATTCTAAATCAACTAAGTAGAGTTGTTATGTGTTAAGTTTGATGAGTTTGAAGGTAATCAATGTGTGGATTAAATAAACTCATAATTATTTATTTTGTTGAAGGACATTCTTTTAGAAAAAAATTACTATCTAATTGTAATTATGACACAAATAAAATTATTTTTCTAATGGATATGAGTGTGACTACTATATAATACAATGAATAACAATCATTATAATTATATTTAACTAATTTATTATTAAACAAATTATGTCTAATTAATAGACTAATTTCAAGTTATTATAAGTTGTAATACTTCATTAGATGTCTAACCATTTAGTTTTGAATCTATTGACTATGTTAAATTAATATGGGTAGTTATTTGACCAATTTCTATAACACATTAGGCCAAATGATATTAGAATAATTTCTAGACTTATTTTTTTTTTTTAGTTTTTCTTTACTTATGCTTTTTATGTTTTAAAATTCTTGACATTTGTAATACTTATTTACAATTTATTTTTATATACTTTATTTCGTATTATATTATTTTTTTTCTGATTTATATATTATTGATTTATGTTTTTTTATATGATATTATTAATTTTGACTAATTGTGCAACACCTTTTATATATATAGATTGTTTAATTGATGTAAATAGCACAAAACAAGCAAAACGTTTAAATAAATATAGAATACAACAGTTACATCCACAACTATTATCATATAGCACATGGGACAATGATTTTAACCAAAATCATAATCCAAAGTGATATCTTAATTGACATTTTTTTAAAAATTTTATAAAAATACAACAACAATTCTATACAAAATAGTTGTCATATTTAACACTACAGTCGACGATTAAAGGTCATCATTATAATCATTATAAGTAATATATAACAATGATTTGCACACAATCATCATCTTATTTGTTATATATGATGACGATTTCAACATTTATCAAAACCCTCTATTTTTATAGATAACTACCATGATAGTTTAAAAATTTTCATCAAACATACTTAAACTGTTATTAGATATTTTTTTCCCTACGATTGCTTTTTTTCATTTTTCTTCTTAGACAATGTGAAAATAGTTAACTTCCCTATCAATTTCTTTTCTCTATTTCCAAAAATAAAAGTAATGAGTTAACATATAGTCATAGTATTATGAAACTTTTATATTTAAAAAACTGATATACTGAGATGTTAATAATAATAATAAAAAAGGATGGGGAGAATACAAAAGCAAATCTAACAAGTGAATATATGGGCTTGTATAAATCAATTTAATTTTTTTATCTTATTTTTTATCAGCAATCCTTATGAAAAAAAAAAAAAACTAATCAAAACATGCTACTAAGCACCTAGGTTTACAACCGTGGTAAATTTTTTTATAAAGAAGGTTTCCAATTGCATTATTATATAAGCATTTTGTGTATAATTAACTTTTATACATTTCGAAGTGGAATCTTCCTTTGATTGTCAAAAAAGAAAAGCATATATTCTCATTCGATTTGGAAGAATCACCATTTTATTTCTTTCTGTTTTCTTTTTAATATTTATCACCATCATAATTTCTTAATGTAAGTAAATTGAATTTGAAATTTATATAATCTGTATTCACTGTTCAAGATGCATGGAAGGGAAACTTCAGCAACACAAAAGTGATAAGGGCTTGAATCTCATAGTGCTTTATATCCTCCATATGATTGCAATGACATTTACTTCTACAAATAATACCAGCTATAGCATAAATTCAAAATTTGTCCCCAAATCATCATAATATTATAGGAAAAATAATCTTTCTTCTAAATATTTGATGTAGTTAATTAAACACTAAAGTTTCAATTCAAAATCATTAATTGAGACATTAGTTTACTCATACTTTGTGGTAATTATACTAATTTCTTCAAAATATAACCATATGAAACTACTATAGATTATCTCAACTATATAACTAGTTATCTCCATACAAAATATTGAACCAATCTAACTTGTTATATGGTTCTCAAAATTAGTTCAGACCAACTAGTTAAATCGGTCAAATCTGAATGAAACTCATCCTTTATCTGGTTCAATTGTGATACAATAATGCACAAAACTGGTTTCAATAAAAAGAAATTATTAAATAATAAAAATTAGTTTAAAATAGTTTTTACTTTTTATTCCACATGTACATTTTTTCCTATTAACAATATTAATATATAATATTGGAATTTTAATTTAAATATGAAATACATATTTTATTTAAACTTTTACATGTATTTTAAATGTTAAAATTTTATAAATTGATGTTTCTTTTAGTTTTTAACATCAGAAAATTATGAAATAATATATTTTATTATTATTTTTATTTTTTTAATTATTAAAATAATTTTATTGATACCAATTCCAGTAGAACTATTAATTTTTAAATCAGTATTTTGATATGTTGAATAGCCGAAAAGAATGGGAAGAACATTGACAAATTAAATTAGGCACAAGATTCTTATGGGTACAGTTGGAGATAGACATAATTTTTTTTTTCATGTTATTTAAATAGTGCATTTATTCATGGTGTATCTCTAATCTTAACTTTATCAATATTGTCAGAACTACTAAAAAATTCTATTGTAACACTAATGAGATTTCACGATTTTATTTTTAAAACACATTTTAATAGAATAAATGAGAAAATTATTCTCAAGTTATCTCTAATTTCTATTCTTAAAAGACGTAAACATATTTTTGAAGCATTTAAACAATTATCAAACTTTTCCTTACACGAGAGGCATAAACAGAAGTGGTTGATGAGCACATACTAATCATTATGCTGAAAAGGTTGTCGTACCACGAAATGACCATGCAAACATAAACGATCATATGCCAACTTACAATTCAATATGTGAAGATCTAGGTACCAAAAAGTGAATTCCATACTATCCATCATCAGAGGTATAAGAAAAATGAGAATTATTAATATATTTACTATAATTTGTATGCTGAAATTTCTATAAAATTAATTTTATTTTTAATTTACGTGAGATATGGATGAATTAATGTTTTTTTTTAAAATAAAACCATTTCAAAAGTATAAGTAAACTATACTTTTGAGATGATTGGTGGTACGACAAAGTTAAATATATTAGCTTAACAAATGTTATCTACAATGTTATGTATAATGGAGAAAAAATATATTAAATATGATTAGATATTTATAAATAATTTTAAAAAAATCGATAGAGTAACAAATCTTGATAAAAGGTTTCTGAACTTAATCTCATGATATTTTAAATAAGTTTTATGCCATGTTTATATATTTTAAATAAAAAAATTCTAGTTCGATTAAGAATAAGAATGAATTATAATATATAAATAAATAAAATTATTTTACAAATAAATTTTATAAAATTGAATTAGATATAAATTTATTTATTAAAATGGTATCAAAACTATTCATAGTTTATTATAATCAAGTTCATCAAAAATCTTCTCAGTTAACATATTCATTCCTTAACATGATAAAATGTGTGTTAAAGATTCCAGTACAAATAAATAATTAAGATTAAAGATTGTAAATCTTATAAGCTTTTCAAAACATAACATTTTGAAGTAATAGCTTTTCTTATCGTATACATATACGCATCGACTTAATGTGTTCCACTATCTTTTTTATTACAATTACTTTAGAATTCAGGATTCAAATCACATATCCCGTTAATGTTTCATCAATAAAAATTGACACGAGTTAAAAACAATTTTTTATTATGTTTTAAAGTTTTTTATACCATTAACCATTGTGGAAAATTAACTAACTGTACAATTCATTCTAAAAAAGAATATAAAAAAACTGACAAAAAATCTAAGACAAAAGATTTTTTTCTGAAATCAATTTCTCATCTATTATATACAAAACAAACATATAAATTATTATAAGCAATTTCTCTAGCATTTTGAGGTGCAAAATCCTTATAATCGGTTTGGTTGGACTACTCTTATAAACTTAGTATCTTCTTAGTCTTCCACCTCTAGCTAAATCAGCAAAATATTACTAATTTTTTTTCTTATTATCAGCTTTCTATATATTTTATAATAGGTCTTTTAGAAAAAAATTATATCAGTTAAAAATATAAAAAAGAGAGTTAATGTTAACATTAACTTAAAAAGTTGTTAGAAACTTGAATATTAATCAATTAAATAAAGTTAATGGTAGTTGCAGAAAGTAAAAGCTGAAAATTAATTTTAATATTAAACAAATACAATCTGAAAGGTGAAGTGTTAATTAATATCTTTTAAAAATTATCAGAATTACTATTTTTTTTGTGTGGTGATTGTATTACAATAAAACAGTCTAAATTATATATATTATTCGAAATAAATAAGTTTCATATAACGAGAATAAAAAAATTAAACCAAGATCCATAAATTCTATTATCTTAAAATTTTTAAATTAAAAGAGATGTTATAATGTCTTATATAAGTTTGACTATATTAATCTCTTTATTCTATTAAGAAAATCTTCAATAATATTAGACTCCACAATTGTCCTAGGATGGAAAATTTTCTCTATGGGGATTTTAGACAAACGTTGAAAAATATATTTTTTTAATAAACCTTTAAGAGTTTTGATAAACTTTATCTATATATATATATTATAAGATAAAAAAATGAATAATTAAATGATTGGTATGAGAAATGATTTAGTAATAATGAAAGGTTGGAATGAGATAGAAAGAGAGTGACTTTTTACAAAGGAAGGCTTGCATGTTAGAACAGGAATGCTTTATTCTTTTTTAACATTAAAAAAAAAAACAAATGTTTTTATTTTATACATTCTTTTTAAGCAAGGTGGCTCTTCCCTTATTCTCTACACTTTAGAAGAGGTAGCAGCTATTGCCAAAGCCTTTCACATCCTCATTTCCTCTTCAATCAAAACGCACCATATTCATCCCTCTTTGCATCATCGAATTTGTTCTTCATTTTCTCAGCTTCTTCTCATCATAGAGAGAGAGAGAGAGAGATGGAAAGAATGTTCCCTCCTAAGAAGCCTTCAACTATGAATTCCCATGACAGACCCATGTGTGTTCAAGGGGACTCAGGCCTCGTCCTCACCACAGACCCTAAGCCACGTCTTCGTTGGACTGTTGAACTGCATGAACGCTTCGTTGATGCTGTTGCTCAGCTTGGAGGACCTGATAGTACTAATCTTCACACCCCTTTTTCTTCTTTTCTCTCTTTTCCTTCATACTATATTCATCTGCCAATTTCTACTTCCAGATCATACACTTCATACTATAATCATATCTAGTTCTGTCACAAGTTTACTCTTCATGTGATGAAGATTGCTGATGTAACAAGTTTTTACACATGATGGAATCAAACACAGTTTTCATATATGGATAGAGATTTTCGTGTTATTCCTTTACTCAGCGACTCGCTTTTGTGTTGTGTGATCTGCAGAGGCCACTCCTAAGACAATAATGAGGGTTATGGGTGTGAAGGGTCTCACCCTTTACCACCTCAAGAGCCACCTTCAGGTTTTGAACACACATTCAGTTTTGATTCTTCTTCTTCTTCTTTTTTTGTTTAGAACACTTTTGTTTGTGCAACTGGATTTCTCTGGCTATCTTGTTGCCTTTTGTTTTTCCTTTTTCCCTTTTCCTTTATGTTAATTTTGTTCTTTGAAATTGGTAGAAATTCAGACTTGGAAAGCAGCCCCACAAGGATTTCAATGAACACTCTATTAAGGATGGCATGAGAGGTGGTTAATTATTACTTCCACTTTTTGTTGTTTATCACTTTCCTTAATTTATTAACTTATTTGCACTTCATGAAGTTTCTTCTTCTATATTCTTAGCATCTTTTTATGCTGGCAGCTTCTGCTTTAGAACTTCAACGAAATATTGGCTCCTCTTCTGCCATGATTGGTCGCAACATGAACGAGTATGCTTACTTCACTTCTATTAAATCCATATCCACAATAAACGAAATTTCAAGAGAATTGGTTTCCCACCATCTTCTCTATTATTTCAGTTTACTTATATATATATATATTTTTTGGTTTATTAATACATTATGTGTGTGTCTGATTTAACTTATTCTTAGAAAAGTAATTCACTTTTTTTCACTGGAAGCTTATTAAAGTTTACTCTAGAAGAAAAAGCATTTCTTATACGCAGATTGTTTCTACAAAAATATCAATAACATGCACTCAGTTTTTCTTATGATTCTTTTAATTGGGTTGTTGGATGAAATATGCAGGATGCAAATGGAAGTGCAGAGAAGACTGCATGAACAACTAGAGGTAAAACGTAGCTGTTTAAAGTCCATGTAATTGTGTTCTTGTTTGATTTTATCATAAACCATTTTTAAAAAAGTGAGCCTATATATATATATATATATATATATATATATATAATTATATCACATTCTCATATTTGTTATATATAATTTTTTAAATATTTTCTCGAACACAATTACGTGGAACAGTTTTACTTGATGAGTTAAAAATAGGTTTTACTTTTCAGTTAAGCAGTTTAAACTGGAACATGTAGCAAAACCTTGAAATGAACTCATATATCTAAGTTTGTCATAGCATGTTTAACAAGGGTTTAGGTGTATTAACTATGATATGTCAGGTTCAGAAAAACCTTCAGCTGAGGATTGAGGCTCAAGGAAAGTACATGCAAAGTATATTGGAGAAGGCTTATCACACACTTGCTGGTGAAAACATGGGCACAAGCATGAAGGGCATGGGAGGAGGAGCTCAAGGAAGCAGTGAGATGGGGGTGATGAAGGAGTTTTGTTCTCTGAACTACCCTTCTTTCCAAGATCTGAACTTGTATGGTGGTAGTGGTGAGCAACTTGAGGGGTTCATGGCATCAAACAATAATGAGGGAATGTTTGAGGGAAAGAAGAGGGTTTGCCCCTACAGTGGAAGTGGGAAGAGTCCATTGATTTGGAGTGATGATCTCAGGCTTCAAGATCTTGGAACAACTTCATCATGCATTAGCCCTGAAGAGGACCCTTTCAAAGGGGATCACAAGGTTCAGATTTCACCACCCTCAATGGATAGTGATCCCATGTCAGAGATCTATGACACAAAGCCACTGGTTCTGCATGGAGAAAGTGTTGGTAATCACAAGAAGTTTGATGCTGCTATGAAGCTGGAAAGGCCATCGCCACAAAGATCACCACTTCAACCAGAAAGGAATAGCCCTATGATCAATGCTACTTCCATGGCACAAGGTACAATCACCCTTTTGGATCATAATCATAATTAATTTCTTGTTTACTCTACAAATTTTACCTTTCAGTAATTCTGTTCATGCATTTGTTTTAGTCTCTATATACATACATTTTAATTCTGTTTAGTTCTCATAGTACAATTTTAATATTTTGGCTTAATAATTTTTTATACGGTTTATTTTTAATTTTTCAATTTAATCATTTTATTGATACAATACTTAATCAAGCCTTTTAGTTTTTGAAATAAAATAATTTGATCTTTTAAGATTAATTTGATTAAGTCTCTGGTTTTGATTGATAAACTTGACTAACTTTATTTTATTAATAATAAAACCAAATTAAGTAAATATATAAATAATAAGACTAAAAGATAATTAACTTATTTTAATATCTGACGTTTAAATTCATAAAGAGATTATAAATAATATGAATTAGAATTAAAAGAGATAAATTTTCTATTTGGTTTATATAATTAAAAATAATTTATTATAGTTTATATATAATTTCATTTTTATTTAGTAACTATATATAAATTTAATTTCTTTTAATTTATACACATACCAATTTTAATCTCTTTTAGTTCTTACAGTCCAAATTTACAAGGACTAAAACAAGAGAATAAAAATAGCATATATAAGAACGAAAATGATTTTAAGTAATACAAATAAAAGGTAAAATTTGTTCAAATATAGAAATAAAATAAATAAGCTAAGGTTAAATAAGTTTTTGTACCTTCAAAATTAATCTCATCGAAATTAATACTTATTTTTTTTTATGCCCAACTTTTAATAATAGATCATTTAGTTATGAGAGTAATTTATTCCTTTTAAAACAATGGTATTGACATTTAATTATTCTAGTTGTAGATATATATTGATATGATTTTATCAAAATGAATCTTCAACACCGTAAATATAATAGTAACAAAATAAGTTGTCATACTTAGATATTAACATATTTATTAATTATTGATATAAAAAAAACACTGAAAAAATTGGACTGATGCCAAAATCTTATTTAATCCTTAACCAATAATTTCCTTAATTATGTAATTAACTACAAGTTGTATGCTATGTAGGGTTTTGAATTGGTTGTTAGAGATCAGAAGTTCATACGAAGGTTACTTCCTCCAAAGAGCCATTGCTTATATAAAGCCTTTGCATGCCAAACAAAGTCTCATTCTAATCTAATATATGTTGAAACCCTTTATATTGTACTTCAACAAGACCTTTCTCTTATGTTCTTACATCTAACATATTGTACAATTTTGGTGGATGATTTAATATTGAATTTTGTTAACATTATATATTAATTAATTGGTATGCATATATAAATTATTGTTTGGTAGTCATTATAATTTCATTTCACACACACCTTTGGGCTGTACATAAGATAGAACCAGTTTTTCCTTATACTTTTAAAGAGAGAAAATTTAAAAAAGGAACTACATTAATGTATAAATAAAAATTATATATGAATTAAAAGTATTTAAAATTTTAGATGAGAGAGTTATTACAAATTACTTTTATGTAGAAATTAAATTAATTTTTTTTAAGTTCGTGTGGGAAGAAGTTTCTCTAAATATAAATATATAAAAAAAAAAACCTTTTATGCAGTAAAATTCACTGAAATATATTTGGACATAATTTTGTACAAGAATTTAAAAAAAAATGAATTTTTAAAGTTAAAATTAATTTATAGATTAACTAATTTCTAGAAATTCTCTAATACTTTTTAAAAGTTTTTTACTTTTTAGTTTGTATATAAAATAATATTAACTTATAAATCATATTTTATTTTGTTTTTCTTATAAGTCTTTAAACTATTGAAACATATCTCAGTATTTTTCTTTTTTATATATATATTCCAACTCTTTTCTTTTGGTGAGTGTGAAGAACATTCTTTGCGTCGCTATTAAGCGTTTTGTTCGTGTAGTTTACATTTGGGTACATATACATATGAATTTAAAGCGAGAGAAAACTAATGTATCTCTTTTTCAATCGAAGGAATAAGTTGATAGAGAAAGAACATTCTTTGCGTCACTATAAAGCACTATCTTCCTGTAATTTTATTTTCATAAGATAAAATATCCTTTGAGCCATTTATGTATATAATAATATTTGTCTTACTCTTTTGTATTTAATTTTTCTTATTTTAATTGTTTAAATTTTTTAAAAAAATAACAATTTTAGACTGATATAAAATTTTGTACATATATTGATACTTTTCAATCAAACGATTAATTTTCAAAAATTATAATCCATTGAAATATATTGTAACATTTAATAAAAATTATATATATATGGTAATTGGTCCTATAAGTTAAAACTACTAATTTTCTATTTGTGACGAATTTGATTGGAGGGTATTGTGTGTATATGAATTCTTTTCGTCATCTTTATTTTTTATCATAGTGTTTATTTTTTTTTCTCGGATCTCTTAACTTTTATAACTTTTTGAAAACTAATCTTAATAGATTTTTTTAAATATCTTTTAGTACCTTATTATAAGAAATATGATTTTTTAAAAAAGAATTTAGTAATAAATATAAATTTTGTCGTTATTCACTTATTTGTACTAATTTTCTAATTATCATAAATATTATTTGTAATAATGATAAAAGTAAAAGATATCATAATAGTCATCTAAATTTTATGTCTAACTCAACCTTATAAAGTAAAGTTTGCATTTATTTATACATTATGAACTACATTATCTCTAATCCATCTAAGATTTTCAATACATACTCTTTACTTCCAGAGATCCCTCAAATTCGTCTGCAAGATTAAATATTTATGGATGATTTGATAAATGATAGTGAATAACATGATAAACCTACTAAACCTTGCCAGGACAAGTTCTTAAACCATAAGTGAACTTCAAATCTAACTCAACCTTACAAAATTGGTTTGTAAAGTGAGATTTATACTCATTTGTATACTATGAATTAACTTATCTCTAGTCAAAATGAGATCTCCAACAAATTATATTATAAAAATTAATATATATATATATATATATATATTTATAGTATTGTACAAATAAAATTATTTTTACTATAAAAATATAATTAATATAAAATCTAATAAATATTTATAAATTAATATTTATTTATAACGAGTGATAAACAAACTATTAACTATTACAATAATAAAATATTTGTGTCAATAATAATGTATCATAAATTTATTTTTATATATTTAATAAAAAGCTTTCATATATATATATATATATATATATATATCATGTTAATAATGATAAATATATTTATCATGTGATTAATTAAAATGGAAAAATATACATGTCACAAATAAGTACTTAATATCATATGATATAACTATTGTTTTATAACAATACAATCAATAAAAGTTTTATTAATGTTTATAAATTAATGATGATCATATAATATTAATTTTCATTATTATTATATTATTAGTAATTGTTTAGAGTTTAGGGTTTATAAATAAAAAAAAAAGCAAATAGGTATATAGATAGATGGATGAAAATATATAAATACATAACGTTTACTTAAATCTATACCATTAACAAGAATATACATAACTAATAACAAAATTTGTGTTATAAAATAATATAAAACATATACTTAATTATTATTGTTATTATTTTCATCAATAACATTATTTTCTTTTGTTAAATCAATACTTTCATCATTATTATCTATAACTTTTATAGTCATTATTGGATTTTCATTAGTTGTGGAATGATTAAGTCATTTCTATTCAATGAAAACTTATGCTAATATGCTTCCATACACATACATTGACCATTTCTAAAAGACTAATACACATATATTGATAATGTGTGTGTAATTATTACTCTAATTATTACTTTCATAATTCATATAATATTATATTCATCAATCACACTCTATGATTTCTCAATTTTATTTTCAACATAGTAAGAATAACACATCATCAACATTCAACTTGAAGCAATAGAAAATAAAAAGTCTCTTCATATTTACACCAACAGTAAATGTTCCTTGAACCACAATTTTGCCCCTTGAGCAAAATTATACATAGCTTGAGTGGGATCTTTGCTTGACCGATATGTTATATAATTTGAATGTCATTTAAGCACTTGAGCGATATCCAAAAGGGATGAGAGAGAAAACTATTGATTTGGCCTAAACCTCGCTTGAGTGACCAATTAGTGTTTGAGTTCCGAGCTTCTAATTTAGAGAAAATTAACATTGACTCTTTATCGCTCAAGTGTCATATTATCATTACTTGAGCGATGTATTATTGTTTACATCGATTTTGTTTTAACTGACGTATTATCCTGATGTAAAATATGATGTTTTTTGTACTAGTGGACCTTTCTGGCCCCACATTACTTACAAAATCTCATTACAAACTTTATTTCTTTTGTTGCTTGAGCGATTTTACTTTAGTTGTTAAGTTTGACTTGAGCGGTAAGGAACCTAGAGAAGAAATAATTACTTCAATATATATCTTCCTTCAACCTTAAGCTACAACTTGAGCAAGAAGCTTTATTGGTTAAATATAGATGCTTGAGCGATAATGGATTTTACTAAAATAATATATATAGAAAATAACAAAATCAACATATTGCACAACTATTTCTCAAAATTAAGCTAACTCTTTTTACATATTCGAAATCTAACATTATTCTAACTAGAGAAATATTTGTTTGACACCACTGTTCATTTTTACATCCTATTTGACACTGCTGTATGTAATAAAGTATTATATAAATAATAAAATAATAATATATAAGAGTGTTAAATAGAGGTAAGAAATGAATAATAGTGCCAAAGTATTACCACCCTTCTAACTAATTGATATCATCAAAACCACGCTTTTATCACTAATTTAAACATTATAACTTTCAAAACCATCCAAACATTATACCCAACAAAATTCAAACTCAAATAAATCATTAGTTATCAAACCATCAACATACTAATTCATATAATCTTAAACCATTCCAAACAATTTCTAGACAAAATTCAAACCCCCTTAGCTAATAGTTGTTTGCCTTCTACGCAGTAACATCTCTAAATTAAGAGGAAGAACCGGAAACCTTCAAAATCCCAAAAAAATCCTAAGCTACACCACCTAATTTAATAATATAATCAATAATATAATGATAAGAAATTAGGCCACTAAAAGAAATTCTCAATTGATTAAATTTGTAAAACTCTAGGATAATCACAAATAAAACTAGAGAGAAAATTGAAGAAAGTATTTAACGTAAATATAAACTTACTTTCCAAAGTAAATTCCGATCAAATTGGATTAATTTAGATGAAATGACAAACCAACTTTCAAAAGAAAGAGAATACAAAAAGAATATAGAAACATATAAAAAACGATAAATTGCAAAAAATTATTAGTAATTAAATAATTCAAATTCTAGTTTATATTCTTAAAACATAATTTAAAATTTTAACATTTAATCTTTTTAAACCATCTCTTCTAAAAGAAAAAAAAAGAAAAATCATATATTACAAAAAAATATTAATAATTTAAAGTATACTACTAGTTAATTACCTAGAGTTTGAAGATAAACCTTTCTTTAACATAACGAAAATGTTTAATCAGATTTTAAGTCTATCATAAATTTAAATATTTTCAATTGAGATCTTATTAAAAAATTTTCATTTAACTAAATATTTAAAAATTTTATATTTTCAATCCTAACATTTTAATTTTTCTATTAATTTTATATTTGTAATATCATTTTATATTAATTTCAAGACCTTACATTCCTTAACAAGTGGATATAAATAAGTGAAATGATGTAAGAAAAATAAAATTTATATCACCCAATTAACGAAAATAAAGAGAAGATAAAAATAACATAAACTCAATTTGATAATATTAAATTTTGACTACTCAATAAAAGAAATGTAATAAATACATGTTTAAAAATACTTAAATTTATAAAAAACACTTAGAACTTAATTAAGTTTTATAATCATATTTAACACATATTTTTATTTTTTATAAAATTAAAGATAAGTTGGACCTTCATGAGAAAGTTCAAGATAGAAGAATCAATTTTGTGTTACTCCAAGTGATTTTTAAGCCATGAGCCACACCAGTGATGATATTCTTTTCCATGAAGTTCCTAGAAGATGATAGTTGAGGCCGACAAAGAGTATCTATCTATCTTTCACTCTCCCTTTTAACTCCTTTAATGTCTTATATTCCTTTCGAATAATAACATAATCAATACACGAGAGGCTGCATGTATCAACTATACATTTTTCTGCCCACTTTACCAATTATGTTGAGAGTATAATTCAATTACATATCTAAAGGAATAAATATACTTTTTCTCTCTAAAAGTTACGTTATTTTTCTGAAAAACAAGTCACTTTTATTTTAGAATATATTTGGACAAATCATAAGTACTTCAATAAAAAAATTCACCAAAAGAATTCAAATTAAGTTGTCTGTTAAAGTTAGTTTTTTCATAAGTTAGTTTAAAATTTTATAATTTTTATATTATTTTTCTAATTTTTACATAAATTAATTTAATTTATACAGATCAGAAATTCTTTTTTTTTTTCAAGTATTTATAAGGGTAAGTTAGTTCAAACACACCGTTAATTTATTTATGTAGGAATTAGTCGATTTAAAAAATATCTGATAAGAACTAAAGGCTAATAATGATAACGTATTTTCAGGAAAAAGTATTTTTTCTTTCAAAAAAAAAAATAAAATAAAAAATTACAAAAAAGTAAAAGTCAAAACATTTTTTAAGGGGAAAAATGCGAATATATTTAGCCACAAAAATATATTTAAATGTGGAAAATCTGCCCGACTATTTCACGATTGCCATCACATTTTTAAAATTTTTCGGAAGTGCAAAAACTAAAATGCAACAAAAATATGTAGTTTGAACAACATGGTTCTCAAAGAAACATGTAGTTTAAAACTGTGGCATGGATATTCATTAGTAGAATAAAATTAAAACAAATAAGGACATTCGATTTTAATTTAAATATATATAATTTGGAATGTTTGATTAAAATATTTTAAATTATTGAGTTAATAAAGAACAACGTGCTATAATCTAAGAATTGTTTCGATTAACTTTTGAAACTTTATTGAACTAGTTTACTCAAATGGGAGATAAATTAATTAAGGAGACTTTAATAATAATCAGCATAATTATGAAAGTTCAAGGTACATTTTCAACAAATTAGTGTTATTTCTGAGCAATATAAAATATTATTACTTCTTCTATAACTGTCTAAATTGAGTGACAATTCCTCTAATTAAATCTTTGTCATTCTTTTCAACATAATAACACACTAGTAATAAATTTTT
>Ga0099824_1001524_pt1 | contig 32755 bp, 24 predicted proteins | sample SiratrowhiteBW_FD_76837 | JGI IMG/M metagenome (GOLD analysis project Ga0099824, IMG submission 76837) | Root nodule microbial communities of legume samples collected from California, USA - Siratro white BW | ecosystem: Host-associated > Plants > Roots > Nodule | place: USA: California... | reverse complement strand
CCTTATAGAGATACGTAGGAGCGAGGTCAAATCCTTGTCGGGCTCCCCTTTAAACTAAAAATGTTTTGTTTTGTTATTATTTGCAATTATATTCTTTTGGAAAGGATAAATATTTTAAAAAAACCACACTCTTTTATTTTACTTATTTAGTTAAAGGTACCGCCTTAAGGCGGGCGTTGTGGGGTGCTAATACCTTCCCTACACGTAACCGACTCTCGGACTCTGAATCTGGTTTTGTGAACTTGCCTTATCTAATTTTTGATTTTCCATAGTTTTTCCTTTAATAAATTATGGTGGCGACTCCTTTGTTTTATCAAAACCTAAACTTTTTCTTTAAGATCGCCGTCCCGGTTGCGACAGTAGCCCTTGAGGAAGGGTGATCCAGTATAAAATTGACTGTGTCTCCTTTTCTTGACCCTTCTCTCATAATCTTGATCTGTTCTTGCGCTGCCCACTGCAATTAATTGATAATTGAATTGGTTCTTGATAATTTGCTGCATAATTGAATTAATTGCTATATAGCACATCTGTTCAGTTCTTTATAGATTTGAATTTGTGTTTAACTTTGCTTTAACTAGGGTCTGTAGCTTCTCTGCAACAAGAAAGAGAATTTTGTTTTTTTTTTGTGTTTTAACAATTTTAAAACTGAGTATTAATTTGAATACACTCTGTTGTATTTGAATCTGATTTGAAATTTCAATTGTATAATTGGTTTGCTTAAATTAGTTTCTGCATAATCTGTAAATCTAAAAAAATATTACAGTAATTGGATTTTTCATATCTGATTTTATCTTGGTGGCTATTCAATCTGATTTGTTTGTGTGACAGTGTTAATTATTCTCTAATTTTGTAATTCAATATTAGTATCTCAATACTGGAAGTGATTTTATTGAAGTGATTTTAAATCTTTGGTATTGGTTACCTTTAAAGTAAGCCACTGCAGAACTGTTGTGTTTGATATAATTGCATCAAACTTGATACTCTTGGTTGGTATTGATATAGATTTGTCTTGGTAACATAAATCTTGCAAATTTTATTTGTGTTCATCCTTATATTGCCACTAGCTTGTAACTCGGTATGATCTATCCTTAGTGAGACATTATTATGGAAATTGTGTGAATTTGGTTTGCATAAAGTGTTGCTCTGTGGACTGTTATTTTTGTGTATGCAATATTAAGTTTTCTCTCTACCAAAAATATAAATTGATTCATTCGTGCCTGAAATAGATTTATTTCTTCACTGCACCTTATATCTTTAATCTTTGAGATTCATTAAAGGTTTTCTAGTTGCGAAAATTGTTTTTAGTGTTTTAAATTGCAAAATATTTTAAAGTTCAATTCACCCCCCCCCCCTCTTGAACCTAGCCAAATATATTTTCATCAAGTTTATGATGTTTCAACAAATCCCTCACTTCATCAAGCTTTTCCTCCTTTAGCCATTCCATCATTGTGAATTTTTGACTGATAATTTCCTTCCTACTATACTCAAGATAGTAGTCTTCAATGCTTTCTTGATTCCTTGAGAACCATCTCTCAAGGTATCCAGTTTCGATGTTGTCAACTGGTTCAACATTCTTCACACAAGCTCTCTTAGTTCGCTTATTTGGATTGGATGATGAGGCTATGAAGGGAAGTGTTTGATGGATTTCTAAAGTGTAGAAATGTTTGGACCGTGAGTGGCAATGTATGCAAGTATGCAGTGCTTTGGTGTGAGTTTGAGTGCATGTTGATGTAGTATATAAAGAGAAGTAAAAACTAATAAACCATACACATGCAACAACATTGATTGACAACATAGAAAATTGCTTTGCAGTTTGTTGGGATTCTGCAATTAATAAACTTAAACGGAAGTGACTTAGCTTCAGAGATTCTTGCAGCTTTTGACTTGTTGACTTCTAATAAATTGATGAAGTGACATTATGTACGTTATCACTCCTTACATGCCATCTTTATGCATTCAATGTCTCAGCTCATTCAAATCTTCTTCTTTGACCAAACAATCTGCTGTAGAGTTATTATCTTCCCAATATTTCAGTCCCGTACATATCAATTTATTGTACATAATTGATTTAGAACTATTGCCTAGCCCCGCACAAATCAATTTATTGAATAGAAATTCATCAGAATTATAATTTTAATCAACTACAGTATAAAGCATTCAATTACAGTATAATTGATTCTGTTGGCTCAATTAATCATACCAGTTTTGTATAAACTAAATTACCGGCCAAAAGTGCATGAGTTGATTTAATTAATATTTTTAAAATCAATTATGCCTAACTCATTTATGAGAAAATTAAATATTTCTTTATTAAGGGGCTTAGTAAATAAATCAGCTAATTGTTTCTCAGAAGCAACAAATTGAATTACGCAATCACCAGAATGTTGGAATGTTGCACTGGGTTCTTAGTTAAGTTTATTGCACTGGTATTGTCATAGAATAATGGTATTTTTGAGAGAGATAAACCGAAATAACTTAGTTGTTACTTGATCCAAAGGCTTTGAGCACAGCAGCTCCCAACAGTTATGTATTATGCTTCTGTTGTTAATAAAGCCACACAAGCTTGCTTCTTTCTATGCCATGATATCAAACTGGATCCAAGTAGGTGGCATGTTCCACTAGTGGTTTTTATATCACGTTTGCAGCCTACAAAATCTGAATTAGAATAACCAAATTTAAGGACATTTCACTAGGATACCATAGCCTAACATCTCTAGTTCCTTTAAGGTAATTCAAAATTCTCTTTACTACCATGTAATGTGACTCTTTAGGATTGGCTTGGCATCTTGCACATAAACACATGCTAAACATTAGTTGGAAGTAAGATAAAGAAGCGATCCAATCAGCCTTCTATATTTTGTTTGATCAACATTAGCTCCTTTCACATCAACATCCAAATAGCATCTAGTAGTAATAGGTGTAGCAGCCTCCTTGTAGTTCTCCATATCAAATTTCTTCAACAATTCTCTGTAATACTTGGTTTGACTAAGAAAGGATCCATGCTTGAATTTCTAAATTTGCAATCCTAAGAAATAATTGAGTTCTCTCATCATGGACATCTCAAACTCTCCCTGCATGGCTGTTACAAACTGCTCACATAAAATTTTATTAGTGGATCCAAATATAATATCATCAACATAAACTTGCACAAGGATAATATCATTGCATGCTTTCTTAATGAATAAAGTCTTATCTGTTTTACCCCTCTCACAGCCTTGACCAAGCAAGAAATTACTCAAATTTTCATATCATTGCCAAGGTGCTTGATTTAAACCATACAAGGTTTTCTTGAGCTTGAAAACATGTTATGGACATCAATGTATCCATTTAGAAAAGCACTCTTGACATCCATTTGGTGGAATTTGAATCCATTCATGCAAGCATATGCAAGCAACAACCTCACTGCCTTTAATCTAGCCACGGGTCCATAAGTTTCTTGAAAGTCCATGCCCTATTCTTGGTTGTAACCCTTTGTAACCAACCGAGCTTTATTCCTTACAATGACACCTTGTTCATCTAGCTTTTTCTTGAAAACCGACTTGGTTCCAATCACATTCATCTTCTCTGATCTAGGAACAAGAGTCCAGACTTCGTTTCTAGCAAACTGATTCAGCTCCCCAAGTATTGCATTTATCCAATTGTTCTCCTCTAGTACCTCAGTCACAATTTGGGTTCAACTTGAGATACAAAGGCCATGTGCTCACAAAAATTATTCAATGATCTTCTAGTTGATACTCCCTTCTGTACTTGACCAATGATATTGTCTAGAGAAAGATTCATAGGCACGCTCTACTCCTTAGGTAGTTCTGGACTATTTTTCTTTGCACCAGCTTAAGATTCAATCGATTGAATTTTTAGTTTAATTGATTGATTTTTTTGCATTTGAGCGTTTTTATTTGATTGATTCCGCAGTTCTATATCAATCATTTGTCTAGTAGGAACCTCATCATCTGCACTTGTCTTAACACTTTCCAGCATGTTCTGGTTAGTTTCATCAAATGCAATATGCATAGATTCTTCTATTAGCATGGTTCTCCTATTATAAGCTCTTTATGCATGACCATGCAATGAATACCAAGGAATATACCCTCACACTAGTACAAAAAACACATTTTACGTCAGGATAATACGTTAGTTAAAATGGAACCGATGTAAACAAAAATGTCGGGGCATTTTGGTAAATATTTGAAAAGATATTACGTCAATTAACTCAAACCTGACGTAATACACCATATTCTACGTTGGTTGCCACTCATACCAGACGTAGAAAAGAATGAAAAAAGTAAAAATTCAAAAATTGAAAATATTCAAGATACTACGTTGGTTAGGAGGTGACAACCGACGTAGTATGTAACCCATATTACGTCGACTAAGACTTTTCAACTGATGTAATATCCTCCTCTTGGAAAGCAAGTGAATTTTGAAGAAACTTTGGTGAAATTTGGTCAGATATTGCGTCGGTTGAGAGCTCTCAACCGACGTAGTACGTCCCTCGAGTTAAAACTAAGGATTTCAAGAGAGATAGTAACTCTTGGATATCATTTTTCTCTTAGGTTTTCTTCTCCTTCACCTTCTCCTTCTCCTTAGCCAGGCCCCCTTCTCCTCAGCCTCTATGCATTCTTCTCAGCCTCTATGCCTTCTCCTCAACCTCGGTGCCTCCTCCTTAGCCTCATTGTCTTCTTCTCAGCCTCGCTGCCTCCTCCTTAGCCTCGCTGCCTCCTCCTTAGCCTCGTTGTCTTCTCCTCAGCCTCTCAGCCTTCGTGTGGTGTCGTTTTTATTCTCAGTAGTTTTCAATTGTGTTTCACGTGGTGTCACTTTCTCTTCTCACTGGTTTTCATTGGGATCTTTTTTGTTCAATGGTTTTTCTAGGGTTCGTTTGGCTCAATTTACGGCTTCTTCTATGTTTGTCTGGTGTACCCAAGCTTCGTCGTGTCTCGGTTGAATGCTTGGTTTGACACCCGTTGCCTCTTCTATTAGCAAGAGGTTAGCAATTTTGTAAAATTCATTAAAAATAGTTAGAATTTTATTTTTGATCCAATTTTTTTGTCATCATTTTGATTTAGTATATATATTTGATGGTAGAGTTCTTACATTGTATAGGTTTATCATATATTTAGGGTTTAAAAAATTTAGGACGAAAAAACTTCAAACGACCATAACTTTTGATAGAGAGTCCGGATTGAGACACTCCAAAAGTGAAAGTTACTCGAAATAGGGTAACGAATTCGTTGGCAATCGCCAGAGGCAGTTGTGCCTCCAAAATTTCCAAAATTCCATTGTTTAGGGTTTCTTTTTTATTTTTTGTTATTTTTTACCCATTTCTTTGGGTTGTAGCCTTTTATTTCACATGTTTATACTTGCTAGAAAATTCTAAAACTTTTTATGATGTTTTCTTGTATCAATTAGAGATTTATGAACCCATTATTTTTTTTACAAAATGACTTTTTACATCAGTCGTAGACTACAACCGACGTAATAGAGCACTTTTTATGTCGGTGGCAGCTTACAACCGATGTAAAAAATCCTCTATTATGTCAGTCCAACTTCAATCGACGTAGTATCCACATCTTACATTGTAATTCAGTTATTTTAGTTGGGTATATGATGTCGATTTCTATTTTCAACCGACGTAGTGACATACATATTACACCGGTTGCACAACTGACATTATGTGTCCAAGACTTTCTACGGCCTACATCTATGTCGGTTCCATAACCGACGTAGAGGACCATTTTTCTATTAGTGTCATTAGCTTTTGAATCAAATTTGCCCAAGTTGTCCTTACCAATGTTCAACATAAAACATTTGCATCCAAAAACATTTAAATGAAAGATATTGGACTTTCTACCTTTAAACAACTCATAGGGGGTCTTCTTTAAGATTGGTCTAATGAGCACTCTATTGAGAACATAACAACTTGTACTCACTCCATCAGCCCAAAAATACTTACGCAAATCTGTCTCGTTTAAGAGAGTCTTTACTAATTCCTCCAAAGCCCTATTCTTCCTCTCCACTACTCCATTTTGTTGTGGAGTCCTTGGTGCTGAAAAGTTGTGCTTGATTCCAAATTTGCTGTAGAATTTGTCAAGTCTCTCATTCTAGAACTCACTTCCATGATCTGGCTTAATTGCAGAAATACAACAATTTCTCTCATTATGGACAACCTTAGCAAATCTTTTAAAAGCATGATACGCTTCATCCTTAGTGGCAACGAAAAGAGTCCATGTAAAACGAGAATAATCATCTACAACTACAAGACCATAGTAATTACCCTTCGGCTTATAGTTCTTGAAGGACCAATCAAATCAATATGAAGCAACTCAAGGGGTCTTGATGTAGAAACCACATTTAACTGTTTGAAAGAACTTTTGGTTTGTTTACCCTATTGATACGCTTCACATAATCTATCCCTTTGAAACTCCGAGCTTACGTAAGCAAATTACCAGCTCTTTAGATGCAAGCCTATTGAGATGATGCATATGAATATGTGCTAAGCGCCTATGCCACAACCATGACTCATCATTCCTAGATAGTAAATAGTTCATACTAGATGTTATGCATGAGACATTGAGCATGTATACATTGTTTACCTACAAGTACAATCTCACTAATTATTGAATTTGCAATTAGGCATAAATCAAACTCAAATGTGATTTTGTAGCCTTTGTCACACAGCTGACTTGTACTGAGTAGGTTGTGCTTTAATCCATCCACCAACTGCACATCTTTTATGATCACCTCATCATCTCCTCCAATGTCACCAATACCAAGTATTCTTCCTCGGTTGTTGTCTCCATAAGTGACAAATCCATCTAGTTTCCATATCAGATTAATTAAGTGAGAAGCATCTCCTGTCATGTGTTTGGAGCATACACTGTCTAAATACTATAGCTGCTTCTTGGATGCCAAACAGACCTGCAAAACAGATTAAGTTTGAAGATTTGACACCCTATTAGATTTGGATCCACATGTGTTAGTAATGCTTTCAGGCACCCACCTAACTAGCTCCTTAGGTACATCAAATTTTCTAACTTTACAATTCCTAACAGAATGACCTTTTCTCAAACAATAAAAGCAAGTCATGAAAGTTGAAAACTACTGCTCATTAACTTTAAAGAAACTACTAAATTTCTTTTGCTTTCATTGAAAACCACATTGATACCCAATGGTAGCCTTTTCAAATACAAAATTTTGAGACCCAAAATTGCATTGAGATTTGTGGTCCCTGGAGAAAGTTTAGATGCAGTAGTAATCAAATAGTTAACTTTCTTTTGAAGAACAACACTACTGTTTTCACAGTTAGTTGGCTTGATAGAATCAAAGTCACTAGAAGCTTTGTAGATCATTTCAAGATGATCAAAATTGATTTTCACTTTTAAAAGCTCCTATTGCAGTTCTTTCACTCCACCTTCCAACCAATTGTTTAATCCTTTCAATCGGTTATTTGAAAGAGCCAATATGTTTGCTTCTTCATGGGTTTCTAAGAAAGCCTAAAGAAGTGAACTATAATTTTCCCTATTAAAAGAGGCACTGGAGTTTATGCTACTCACCTCAGAATTTTGTCTAGCCATAAGACACAAGTTAGCTTCAACATCCTCATGTGAAGAACTACTAGAAGAGGTATCATTGTCTTCCTAAGCAATATATGCTCTTTTGTTCTTTACAATTTTGCTACTTTTCTTCTCATGTGTTTTTTATTTGTTCACTAGGCTTGGACAATCCACTTTCATGTGTCCCTGTTTACCACAACCAAAACAAGTAAATTTAGTAGAACCCTTATCAAATTTCTTATTATACCTCTTGCCTTGGTGGTTCTCCACTTTGCCTTTCATCTTGATGAATTTCTGGATTCTCCTTGTCAGCAAATTGAGATTCTCAGTATCACTACACTCATCAAAGCTTTCCTCACTGGATTCAACATCCGCAGCCTTTGTCTTGAGTGCTAGGTTTTTGGTTTTTTTTCTCCACTGTCTCTAACTCGTGTTTCCTCAATTTGCCAAAGAGTGTTGTAGTAGTTAGTGTAGTCAAATCTCTAGTCTGTAATATAGCAATCAGTTTAGGCTGCCAACTTCTGTCCAAGCACTTTAGGATCTAGATATTCAACTCCTCCCTATCAAATTGCTTTCCCAAACCAATCAAGTGGGGGCCAATGTGAGTGAACCACTTCTGTACATTAGCAATGGTCTCCCCTTATTACATCATAAACAATTCATATTCTTAGATCAATGCATGCTTTCTAGCTCTCTTCACATCAGTGGTTCCCTCATGTGTGACTTCTAGTATGTCCAACATTTCTTTAGTCGTGCTACATCGTGATATCTTGAAGAATTCATCAAGATTTAATGCAGAGGTTATTATATTTTTAGCAATACAATCATATTCAACTCTCTTATTCTCTACAACAGTCAATTCATCAAAGGATTTTTCAACAGGCACACCATCAATCATAGTCATAAGAATATAAAGACCATTTACTATCGCATTCCAAATCCCATGATCAATGGATTCAATGAAGATTTTCATTCTTACTTTCCAAAAATGATAGTTCACCCCAAAAAACATGGGTAGCTTGTGTATAGAGGCTCCCTCAACAAAAGGTAGTTTATTCTCAACCATGGATCGAAAAACCTGACTAGCTTTCAAGTTCTAACTCTGATACCAATTGAAAACAAATTTAGGCCGAGTTCAAGAGGAGGGTGAATTGAACATTCAAAATTTTTTGCAAAAGATGGAAAGTATTTCAAGGATAGAATGAAAATTTTTATTGAAACAATTAAAAATGTGATTCTGAAGTGCACATTAAAAAAATCAATAAATTCCATAACAAGAATAATCAACTGAAAGAAAATACAAAACAAAAAACAACAAAGAACACTTTACTGAAATACAAAAGAAGTGAATTAAATATAGTATAAATCCATATCAATTCAGAAGCAATTAACTGACAGACACATTCAATAAACTAATTATAGTGCATAGATCAACAATTAGTAAAAACACTATATCCAAATGCGGAAGCATTCAGTTGAATAGAAACATAATTCATAACTAATTACAAACAAACAGATAAACAGTAGCAACAATTAACTAAAAGTCACTCACACAATACAGTAAACCAGATAAAATGCACTAAAATAGAACAAACAATATTCAAGAAACCAAGTTTCCAAAAATACAATCAATTATGCAACAGGTACAGTTAACTGGAAACACTCAAACAGAATCAAGAATAGATACATTCAATTAAGCAGATATATAAAATAGTTCCAGAGAACACATAAATAGTACTAGCAAAATGAACAATCAATTGAGCGCGATGTATAGTTAGTTGAAAGAGCGACAACAAAGATGAAAAGGCGTTGAAGAAAAGAGAAAGGGAGAACAAGAACACCAAGATTTATACTAGTTCACCTTTCCTCAAGGGCTACGTCCAGTCCTTTGCTAACAAGCAAAGTGTTTCCCTAAAAAGATCACCAAGATCAGTTCAATACAACACAAATACCCTTGCTTCGAGCAAGTTAACACTACATCCCGCAGCACACAGCCTACTGCACACCATAGCAATTGTAAAACAGTACAGAACCCTACTGCACACCACGACAATTGTAAAACATTGCAGAACGCTACTACACAACCAAATTACAAACCCTATGCAATATGATCCAAACTCACAATTACAAATCAGGAAACCTATGCAATTTGCAACCAAACCACTCGCAATACAGGAATTATGAAGAGTAGTACAAAACAACAATACTGCTACACAAAACAGATTACAAACGGATGAAAAACAGTGTAGAAGACTTAGCTCTGGTTCAGAACTAAGAATGCATGAAACCCACTCAATGCAAGGCTCCAAGATTAAGGTTCTTAAGGTTTTTCTTGAAGTAAATCGTATGTAACAAGTTCTCAAAGGTTTGCACACGTTTTGCTCTCTTAGAAAATCACAATTGATCAGTCAAATGTCTTAGGTGCTTATGAAAACACGTGATCCCACCTATATAAGAAAAATGGTTTTTAAAAACTGTCAAAAACTCAATCGATTGTCTCAATCATTCAATCGTTTGAATTTTTTGTGACTTCAAGAAAAATCCAGTAAGTTGATTTTTAAAAAACAATTTGCTGATTTACTCTCAAAATATGTTTTTCAAAGTCTATTAAACTTCATTTTAAAAACCAATCAATCCCTTGAAAAACAAAATAAATTATGGAGCTTACTTTGAGTGATATGCAATGCAACTCATGATTTTGAACTAAAACCCACTCACATACATCCAACCTAAGTTCTAGACCAAAACTCCCATCAAGATCCTTGATGGCTTCAAGCAATGCACTAGGAAAGCTTTGATCCATGTTGACTTCATCAAATCACATAGCAAGCCTCGTTGCTAACAAACTCTAACCAAGTTAGACAAATGTTACCTATTAGGTTTACAAAATTTTTCCAACTGTTGGTGCTTTGGCATTTTGTTTTATGTAATTAATTTTATATTCCTTGTTGTTGGACATAGCTTAGTACTTGAGGGGTGAACCAATAATAATTTTTTTTGTTTTGCTTTGTTTCTTGCTAGACGATTTCATTTCGCTTGACAAGATGACCTCTTAAACGATATACTTGAAAACATATTTTTTTTATCCACTACAAAAAAGAATTTAAGGCTCCATTCAACCCACTTTTGTAGGCAATTATCACTACATTTAGAATCCTTAAGTGAACTTTATTAGTGAATTAATTTTGTAGAGAAGATAGTCATCAACACCGTGAGGGACAAAATAGTACTAGCTTAAGGAGAGATTGCATTCCCTTTTGGCCTAATATCATCTTTCGATGGTTCATAAGGGAAAAAAGTGAGATATAAAGTTTAACAAATAATGCTAGAGGAGATGAAAAGCTCGAGAAAGATTGAGATGAACCTCTGAAAGAAGTCAAAGAAAAAGAACAATTAAGCCAAGGGGAGCTTAGCTAAAGATTTTATGAGGTTGAAAACAATATTTGTTTGATGTTGAGTTAACATAATACTTTCTTCTATTTCTTCTACTTTATACTTAATTTTTTTCTTTTCGAAAATTTGTTTATGAAAATTTGATATGATGAAATCGTTTTCGAAAAATATCCATGTTTAAACTTTCATTACTTATAAATGCTTATTCTATGATTCCAAAGAATGTTTCATCCTGGCTAAGATATTTGATTATAAGAAAAATGATTAAAAGATCACATTGTTCCTATTTAAGCACCTAAGGTGAATGTAAGGTTTGTGTTGACTCTTAAATATTGTCAAAGAACATTGGAGTGCTCTATTGACAAGCTAGATTATAAACTTTTTAACTTGAGACTTTTGATCTCTGTAACGTTGTTAGCTCGTTCATGAGCAAAAATTCCTTTCTTCTTCAAGGTATCTTCTACTTATAGATGTCTTTAAAGATAGTAGTTCCAAACCTTCTACAATTGTTGTGAGTCTTGAGAAGTTCTTCATTCATCAAGTTGCTTCTCAAAACATAGACAATGAGGCTTGCAATAAATCTTCTTCATGCAACATTTAATATAAAATTCCTTTTGAAGAAACATTTTGATACTCAACATGACTTATTTTTCATAAGTCAGATAACTTTTATCTCACATTGAGTAAAAGACAAGACCATACAAAGAGGATGGTCTATATAGAGGAGACAAATAGTCCTTTCAGATAGGTTGTTGGCAAGAAGTAGCTTTGACACACTTTTCAAGAGATTTTAATGTTGACAGTTTTTTTTAAGATCCTATTGGTTGTCAAACAAGAGAACATTATTAGCAAAACAAAGTAAAAACATTTATAAGTCTTTGAATTTCACTTTGTAATGCTAAATATTACGTATCATTTGTCTAAGTGCAAGCCATTTTTCATTTGTCATTAATTAAAAGAAAAAACTCCATCTGTCAATATCTATAACTTAGAAACAAATATACCTTAATGTTTTATACTTTCTTACAAAGCATTTAATCAAAATCACTCAACCTAGTGTTAGGTTTGTTGATCTTTTCTCCAACACTTTTGAATACGGGTTTGTTTAAAAACCTCATCAACAAACACAAATTATTCAAGCTTGTGTTCATACAACAAATTTGAATATAGAATTAATTTATAACACTTTTAAAATTGTACGATAAAAATATGTATAGTTAATGCTCATACCATATGAATAACATGTTCATGCGAGCTAATGGAGCCATTTGCATATAGACTTCTACCATTATTAGAAACTCAATTTTTTGGGTCTTAGCACATTACTTGTGATACATTGGTGAATCTCAACATGCTAACACCCTTTTCCAAACATGGTCTTCAATCCATTTTGACCTTTCGGCATTTTTGAGATGTTTTAGTGTTAAAAATTTTCTTAATTTGACATTCATGATTTGGTCTCCACCAACCTTTCATTTGTAAAAGTATAAATTACACATAAAAAGATGGTGTAACTTAACAAAATCAACAAACTACCTTAAAATGTAGTCAATATTGCTCCTTATGAAATTTAGTTATTGTTAGTATTGGTGCTACTTTTGTATTTGATGAAGTCAACTCAAGCCAAAAATGAAGAACACTTGAAGATGGTATAGTCTTAGTGTGTGTGTTTAGTGTGTGTGTTTGTGAGTGTGATCTAAACCATGAGCATACATCTTATATCATTGGAATGAGCTTTAAAATCTTTAATAAACTCAAAATATAAAACTGGAAGTGAATGAAACTTAATGGAATTAAAAAATTTTCATCAAAGTTCTTAAAACTGATTATTTTTTTAAATATAGTTTGCTGAAAGATCCTGTTAACAAAACATCAATTGATTCAAGTGTGTTTTCATTCGATTGTTTCGTAGCATTATAGCTGATTTTCAAACTGGTTTTGAAATATATAAAACTAACTTCGTATACACATTGGAAGTAACGTGAAAAAGAATTACAGAGCGAATCCTTTACGAGATACAGATAACACTAGTTTTGATTTGGAATTGCAGTAATTGTTTTGTTTTTTTATTGTACATTGATCTTGAGTGTTGTTTGCTGCAAGTGTATAGGGTTTATGCTTTTAGAGGTACAATAGCATTTTGTACAGTAGTGTGTAGTCTTGCAGGGTGCAAGAGAGTGTGTTTAGTGTATTGATTGAACAAGTTGGTTCTTTAGTGGAATTTCTTATTGGCAAAGAAATTGGATGTAGCTCTTGAGGAAGAGTGAACCAATATCTTGGTGTTCTTAATCTCTCTTATCTCTGTCTTGATTCCAACTTGAAACTGCAGAATTTCTTTATTGCTATATATTTTGTAACAGATAATGCTCGATATTAAATTAATTAATTTCTCTACACTGCAACACTGTAACTTCTATTAACTACTGTTCTGAAAGTCAAACTTGTGTACTGAGATTTAATCAACTGCTTTCTCTATGTTAGTGATCTGCTGAAAATTGCAATTGATTAATTTGACAAACTAATTGATTGCGATTTGTTTATAATAATCTGAGATACTATCAACTGATTGTAACTTTCATTTAATTGATTACAATAATAAACTTTTCAACTAAGAAAATTTGATTGATTATATTTGTTATTCAATTGATTAAATTTTTTAGTCAAGATTTTTAAGACTTTGCATTCACTTTTTTTCATCTTTAATTGATTATCGTGTCTGGGATTGGTTCTGACAAGGTATATGTTAATTGATTAAATATTGGATTTAATTGATTGATTATGTGTTGAACTGTATTGTGAGTTATTTTAATTGATTGTTTCAGTGTTTCAATCGATTGATTATGTTCTGTTCAACCAAATATCCCACTGTAAATTGTTTTAATAAAAGATATTCATCCTTTCAATTAATTATTTTTACTAATTTGCGAAAATATTTCAAAGATTAATTCACTCTCCTTTTAAACTCACCCTAAAACTCTTTTTCGATATCCCTATCCATGTTGTCCAAGACTTAAGAAATTGTCGCTTAATATACTTTGTGATAGCCTATGAAGCAACCCCTAGATGGAACGAATCAAATTGCAAACAAAAATGCAAATTTATGAGACGGCAAAGGAAGAAAGTTATATAACATAAAAAAAATAATAAAATTTAAATCCCATTCTAGAACTAGTTTATTACTTCACTAGGCGTTATCGAGGTCTTTCTACTAGTCTTAGTACTATTTTGAACAGTGTTGCTAATGCAATTTTTGCTAAGTTTAACATAACTATGTCCATTTTAAAGGATGTATTTCATTACAATTGGAATGTCATCACGTGTTGCGGTTCAAGCTTTTATGAAATCCCTTGGAAGATTAGAAGTAGATGGAATAAATACAAGTTTATAAATGATTTTTTGGATTTTAAATTTTCTAATATTTGTAAGGAAAGGAACTATATATGATTTTCTTTGGTGAAATTCTTTATATTTTTGTTTTTCGGGAGTGTTTTTAGGAATATATTTGACTTTATGGAATATTTATTTTTGTAATTTGTTTCATGGGTTTGGCTTAGTTTTCTTATATTTGCTTCATTTCCATTTATTGTTTTAACGTGCTGTGATCGATTGGTGAGTGTTGATATATCAACTTAGTCGGACTATCAATATTCATAGTAAAGACATGTTTTTTTTTTTTTTTTTATGTAGAATAGAAAAAAAAAAGTTTCAGTAAGACTAGAAGTACTATATGAAACTAAATGCACAGAATTAAACAAGTAATTGTAAAGGAACTATATATATAGGACCTAAAAAACTTCAACAAAATAAAAATGAAGTTGATGAACAGAGACACAACAAAATATACTTTATTACTCATACACATTAGCGTCATAAATTTCGAAAATGATACACTAATATCCTATTTATAGATCTTTATTCGTCAAATATTTTTTACACTACTGATTACGCGTGACACCTAAAATGATGTTCTTAATACCTCACTTATCTTACTAGAGAAGATACACATCCATCAAACATGTACCACATTTCTTGACTAATTTATTTCTCTAGATTCAAAATTTTAACAACTATTTTTTATGAATGGATCACAAATACTTTTATTCTAAATGAATATCAATTCTAAGTAATTAAGTTTATTTAATAGTTTCATTTTCATACAATAGAGAGATATCTTTACTAAATTACCACAATTATATTTATTGGGAAACTTTCTTATGTTTAAAGATAATTATAGTTTAGGATGTTAAAATTTGCTTTTATTTACGTTCACTAGTTTTTTTTATATATATATTTGAATGTTTGAGTGTTTCCTGGAACAAACTTATGTTATTTCTTGAAAGAAACTATTTTTATTGTTACATACACTATTCATTAGTCTTTGGCTTGACTTTTCTGCATTATTGCGCGGAAGATATAGGACAACGTAAAAAGAAGAAATTTCAGACACTATACCCAAACATCCATCACACAATTCGACCTTAATTCGACCTTTGTGGCTGTGAATTTGGAAGAATTTGATAAGGTCGTTTTGTATTGGGGAGTCAATCCTTGGAACTTTATTATGTGCACGTACCTTGACATTGATGGAAAGAAATGTATGCTATTAGTTATCGATAAATTATGACACAGACCTCAGGGACTTCATTTTTCCTTTAAAAGAATTGTTTGAGAACGTAGACTTTGACTGATGAGAAATCATAAGTCTTTTTTATCTTTTCTAGGTGGTTTCTGCAACTGATCGCAAAAGTAAAAATAAATAAATAAATAAATAAATACAAATCAGAAGTGTTAGCATAAACTAAAAGAGGCACCTAGCCTCGTTTGTTAAAAACTACACTTTTTTTCTTCTAAGAAAATAAATGGAAAATGTTTTCTCAACTAGAGGACAAATTATATGTTCATTTTCTTCTTTTGAAGAGAGAGAAAAAGTGAAGGATATATCTCTTATTTTATTTTTTATAAAATATGGAGTATAATATATAATCTTATTATAGGCTTTTCAAATTCATCTTTCTACTCATAGTGTAACTATGCTATAATTAACATTATAAATATAAAATTAAAGGTAATAATTATTGATAATAGTGAAGCACACACCCTTTAACAAACTTATAATTCTTGAGTTTAATATTTGACCTTCTTGATCCATTATTCTAATAATCTCCTTTAACTTATATACCAGTAATTAAATCTAACATATCTATAGAGTGACCAACTAAGGAGACATGACCAATGATTTTTTTTTTTTCGTTTTCATCATTTCCACAAGATTTTCACTTATAGTACTCTTTATAGTCAATGAATGTTTATTATTTGACCAAACCACACATGAAACTAAAGCATTATCAACTTTAATAAAGATTCTCAAATTTCCATGTCTTCCTTGGAAATCAAGTGATTCATACTGGAGAAACACTTTATCCTTAGAAACATTAAGTGACAGGTTCTTGTTCTCGTTTACAAAATCTTCTAATTGTACTTCTAAAGTTTTAGCTTGCCTCCTAATTAACCATATCTCTCCCTTATTTCTTAATGCTGAAATACGAATGCTTGAGGACAAAACGTGTGCAAGTAGATCCACTGTATGTGAGACCTACCAATAGATTCCTTAACTGACTTTGCTTTTATGGTCACAATTCAGATTCATCGTCCTTCGACCCTAGATTAGTAAACATGAAATTCAATGCTAGATCGTGCATATCCTCTTATGAGACAACCACACCACTTTTTTCATCGACTGGAAAATTGAAAATTCCATATTTCATCCCATAAGCCATAAATTGTGCTTTATTCAATGCGTATTCCATCTCTACCATATGGGTTTCAGATTCTTTGAATGTTTTAAGAACTTCTTCTACATCCTCAACTTTTCCTTCAAGCTTGAGAGAAAAGACCTTTGTCTTTAGATTGATTTTGAACATCCGATTCTTCGTCATTTCCATGTGTGCAAGCACTCGACCATTTTCATCCTTCAAGTACAAAATCCAATCTTTCACGAAAATTGAACACCTTTTCTCAAATAATCGTCCTATACTAAGAATATTATTTTCCAAGTCAGGTACATAATAGATGTCCTCCATAGTACCTTCTTTTCCATCTTTATGCTTTGTCGAGTATCTGAAAGACACATGTACATCTTTTGTCTCTTGTATATCAATAAAGAGATGTTTGTTCCCACACATATGATTGGTAGCATCAAATTCTAAATAAAACAACATGTCGTTGTCTATAGTGATGCCTTCATTGGCCATCATGATGATCCCTTCATCTTTTGTTTTATCTTCCTCGACTAATTTGCATTTTCTTCTAATTTCTTCTTGGTATAATAGTCCTTTACGTAATGTCCATATGAGACATGACTTTGGGAACAATTCCAAGCATGTTAGTTGTACTCCATTCAAATAAGTCAGCATTGGCAATCAGGACCCTTCAACCTCTTTTTTCTACAACTGATTTGTTATGCTTCCCATTCTGGCACTTTGCCCCTATGCTCTAAGTTGCACCAAGGTCATGGGTTCATTGAAAGTTGGCCGTTCTTCCTCCACCTTGGTTCTGGGGTCTAGGTCGCTTTGATCTGATGTCTCAACATAATGACATTCCTTTAACCAATCCATATGGGTGGTAGTTTTTATGGTACTCTTGATCGAGTATGAGGCTACCTTCAAAATTTGAATGTAGCACTGGCGAGCCTTCTTTGGATCAGCCTTGACTATTATAATCGCACTATCCTCAATCAAAAATTTCTTGGCCATATGTGGTGTGGAGATAGCAGCTTTGAGCTTATTCAGCGTCCTCCTATCGATGATGACATTGTAAGAGGATTTTGCTTCTACCAGAATATACCGAACCATTAGTGTTCTATATCACTTGCCTGTGCCAAATGTTGTCAATGGATATACGTAACCTTTGGTGTGGACACGATCACTAGCGAATCTCAATAATGGTTCGGGGTATGATTTTATGCATGATGATAGCAGTTATAGTTTCAAGAAAATGGACCAGAATAGAGCATCGACAGAGCTTCCCTGATCAATTAGGACCATGTGAGCCTTCCAATTCGTTATAGTTGTGGTGACAACCACGGGGTCGTCTTGATTAGGATCGAGCATAGAAAAATCTTCATCAGAGAAGATGGTTGGTTGAGAACAGAGTGAAACAAAGTGCACAAAGTTGACGTTTCTGGCCTAGCTCGAGCATCCTCCCCTAACAAATCCTCCAGAAATGGTTTGAACTAGCCCTATAGGCTCATTAAGATCTTGCTAAGGCTGTTCTTGGCCATCACCTGGGGGTGGAGGAGCGTCAACAGGTCATCCTCTTTCACAACTTTTGAAACCTCTTCCTCGTCCACAGTCGTCATGTCCTTGTCATTGGCCTAATGGAATATTTTGAACAAGTGCATGATCTTCTCAAAGAAAAGTCAGAGAAGGACAACACCTTGGCTTCCCATAGGTGGCGCCTTATTGAATCTCGCCAGATAATCCCTTAAAGGTTCATTATCACCTTGAATAACATGGTGCAATGAGGTTGAACATGCCACTACTAGTTTGCCATCAACTAAACAGGCTGTGAATCGAGAGCATAGAGTCCTGAACGAATCTATAGAGTTCAGTGGCAATGAGTAATACCACTGCAAAGTTACCCCTCTAGGGTGGTAGGGAACAAACAACAGTAAACGTGTAGGTTGTCTAAGAAGAGGTTGGTTTGAGTGAAATAACACTTTAAATGGCCTTTGGGATCAATCGTGCCATTTTAAGACTTGACATTTGGCCATTTCCACTTACTCGGTAATATGGCTTGCATAACTTCTGGTGTGAACAGATGAAAGCCATCTAAATCTTCCTTCATCTTTGGTTTCAAGGGATTTGCATGCACCTCCCTGAATGGTGTTCGTTGATGGTATGGTCTTGGTCCATTATTCCCCAGCTTGACCAGGAGGGAATGGTCAAGCTCTGATGAACCCGGGTATCAGTTGGCATAGGTCTAGTTCGACTTGAAGTCTGCTGATACCGAAGAGAATGTTATTCGGGAGAACCACGAGTATTAGCCGAGTTTGATCGGTTGTTCGAGCCTCAAAGGGAGAATCATGTCGACAAAGGCTTGGCTTGGTGTGCCGGGCAAAATGCTCCTGGTGCAAATCATCTACTTGTGCATCTAGGGTCTTTAGTTCATTTTCAAAGGCTTAATGTTAGGCGTCCAACCTATTGGTCATCTCGTCGCTGAGGGTGTTAATGGTATCTTAACGTGCGGTTCAGATAGTGTTTTGGGCATTTTGTCTCACTCCTATTGCTTCCATATGAGTTTTCAATATCTCTAAGACCGTTGGATCCCTGATTATTTATTGTCGACTATTTGTTGTTATGGTCAAGAAAAGTTTTACCAGGGCCCACGGTGGACATGAAGTGTTCTTACCTGAGAAGTGTTGAATCTTCCGAGGTGAATGAGATCAGACCTTTTGAGGGCAAGCAGTGGTAAGATGAGTGAGGAAAGATTCACCTGCAGAAGATTCTCTGACACTAAAGTTAGTAAGAGTGCAATGAGAGAAAATAATTATTTTAAAGTGACTGAATGTAATGAGTTTGTATATACTTCCTGTAGGATGACCTTATAATTGTAGTATAGAATTTGCTAGGCAATATAACTGGTATTAAAGTGTCAATTATGAGCATTAAATAATAGTTTCAAAATTTTGAAATTTTTCAGAAATGACTAATAACATATCCAAAACGGCAAAAAAAAAAAAAAGTGGGTTGATTTTATATTTGAATTGATTGAAAATTTTAATTTGAGATTTAGCCTGGTTCAAATATATCAAAATCAATTGCCAACAATATTGTTAATCAAAACTTTGCTTGGAAATCAATTTTTATTAACAACTCTAGAGAATCAATCAATTGACTTTTACATTCAGTTGGTTCCTTTTATCAGCAAAATCAATATTCAATGCAAAAACAGTGCGCGAGTTTGAAGGAGTTCAAGAACAGTAAAGAACCACACAAAATTTATATTGGTTCAGGCTTTTTGAAGAGCTACATCCAGTTTCTTTGCCACACTAGCAAAGATTCCACTAACCAATCAAAAATTACATGAAAAACATAAGCTCAATACACAATCTTGCACCCTACAAGATTGCGCAATACACCCTATGCAACGTCCCAATCCACAGCTGCAGAAACCACTGTAAATCCCACCAACAAACCTTATCAAGATCAAATACCAGCACCAAATCCACCTAGAAACCCTATCTAGATGAATTATAATACAAACAATTGAAGAAAACGAATTACAAACAATGGCTTGAACCAAAACAACACCTACAACCTGTCAAGAAAGGCAAGAAACACTTCCTTGAACACTAAGGTTGCTGCATTGATACTTCAATCGCCCAAAGGCAGACTAGAATTGCTCAAAGATTGAGAATTAAGGTTAATCTTTTGAAATCTTTGAAAAACCTCTCCACCAATAAGCTCTCTTTCTCACCCCGTGCTCTCTCAAGTTTTCACAAAATCTAAAGTCTGAAAGGCATTTTCGAAAGTTGCAGAACCTTTTATTTTATAATAGATCTGCACTTACGTGAAATCAATTGGTTAATTTTACTAAAGCACAAAAACCTTGCTCGTAGAAAAACCTTGTGAGTTGCTTCAAATTAAACATGAAGATCAAAATAATAGGAAAACTCATAAGATAGAAAAACATTTAAAAATTAAAAATAAAAGTACCAAAGAAGATTAACTTAGAAAGACAGGTTCTCTTCACTTTCATTTTTAAATGTTATGAGAAAATGCCATCTGTTTTGCTATTTTCATGTTTCTATAGGACGATGTTTGATCCTGGTTGGAATCATGAATAAAAATAAGGTTGTTATTCGTAACACATTGCAAGATCTAAGGACAGATCTCTTTCAAGAGGAAGGGGATGATCGAATATCCCCCAGCCACCTTAGTCAAATAATGAAGAGGACAAAGGGCTAGAGGATATCAAGATCTTTCTAGAAGATTGAGCCCATTTGAGCCTGTTTGGGCCTTCAACAGTCTATCCATGTCCAAATCCAATCCTAAAGAAACCTCTCTGGAGAACATGGTGCATTAAGAAAGAGTCCTCTAAATTGTATGAATTGTTTATAATAGTTTAGAATAATTTAGGCCAAGGTAGTGTAAGGTTTTAATTTGGGCCTTGTATTTTGGGCCAAGGTAGTATAGGGTTTTTAATTTTGGGCCAAGGGTTCTATAACACAAAAACCTAACACTAAGTGAGGGAAGCTTGTCATGCAAGCTAGGGCTAGGTGGCACCACATGCCTTCCATGCTTCCTTACCGAGGCCTATAAATAGAAGTGCTCACTACATGTAAAAATAAGCTGGATTGAAGTAAGGAAATGTTGTTAAATTTCTAGCTTATTGTTCAAGCTCTCCTTTGTGTTTTCTTCTCTAAAGAAACCTTGAAGAACCTCTTGGTAGTTGGCCCAACCTCTACCAAGAGATCTTTCATCACCTAGTTCACTTGTCCATTGAACTTCCACCTCAAACGCTTCATCTTCTACCTCGCGTTTGTTTCCACTACCTCATAGTTTGGTTCTTCTTCCATCTAAACATTTCATCTTAAGGATTCTCTTCATCTTCAACCGTTCATCTTCCTCCTTCAACGCTTTTGCATGCTTGAAGAGTCTTCTCTCCTACATTCATTCGGTGCAAAACTTCTCTAGTCTTCTAGTAACTCAAGTTGAGATCAAGGAAGCAAAGCATCATGAAGGCTCCTTTATCATTTGTCACGGGTTTCAATCAATTAAACCCTTTGAAAAATACCTATCCTGCTTTTGGCTATGTTCCCAATGCACAAATTAATGTTTTAAATGCTCACATTAATCACAAAATATGTTATCAGTAGAAAAAATCAATTGATTATTTTTGGGAATCAATCAATTAAAATAATGTGTAACAGATATTTAATCCATTGTTTTCGAGAATCAATCAATTAAAATTGTATACATCAGATTTTCAACTAACTGTTTCCAAAAATCAATCAATTAAAATATTTCCATCAAATAACATTAAAAGGCCCAATTAGTAGAAGATATTTGAAGCATTTAAAATCCCTAATTCACTTCGCAAAAAGTTAAATCTTTCCTTTTTTTTATAGGGGTTTAGTGAAAAAAGTCAGAAAGTTATTTTTCAGTTTCATCAAATTGAATTTCACAATCACCATTACTAAAATGTGTCAATATCCAATTTCGTTCGGGTAAAAAATAATAAATAATTTTTTATTTGCATCCTCACTTTATTTTTGGACTAAAATAATAAAAAATAAATTATAAACAATTTAGAGACTAGAAAATAGAAAAATATATAATAATAACTAAAAATAAAAAATAAATAAAAATAAAAAATAAATAAAAATAAAAAATAAATAAAAATAAATAATAATAATAATAATATAAATAAAAAATAATAAAAATAATAAAAAGAGGATAAACGAAAAAAAGAGAAAAACAAGAAGAGAGAAATGAAAAATAGAAAAGAGAAAGAGAAAATAAAAAGTGGAAAATGAATGGCCTAGTGGTAAGCTCTTATTGGCGCAATTATTATTCACCTTCATATGGAATGCACCATTTCACTAAAACTGCACCATTTTGCAACGATGATTTAGAGTTAAATGATTCATGTACTCTTGGCGTTTTGAATTGAATAGAAGCAGGCCTGGAAGTAGTTTCGGTTGAGCTTCCGGTTGGCAACTGGAACTCAAACCGGCAAAAGTCAATGAAGAAATCTTGTGCCTATATAAAGAGCCATGATACACACAAAACGTAAGGGGGAAGCTTGAGACTTACGATCTCTGAACATTTGAGAGAGCGTTTTCCATTTCGTGAGAGGTTTTGTGAGAGAGAAGTGAAAGCAAATCACTCGCCAAAAAAGAAAGAGCTTGCCGGAGGAAGAAGAACTTTAAAATTTAAGAACGCATTGCTTGGAGGATGTGGTCCTTCAACAAGTACGTGATGTTCATCCTCGTTTCACCGATTCCATTCATGCTTTGTATGAAGTTTGTCATCCTTACAGATAGTGTTGTTCATCTTCTTGATTCAAGTTGCACTGTTTATTCTCTGTTTTGATGTGCGAATAATTTTTTGAAACGTTCTAAACCTATAATTTGTTTGTAATTTAACTGTGAATGTTTAATTGAATAACAATGTCTATATCGTTCCTTCTGGAGAAGTAGCAAATATTTTATCACTCACTAGAAATTCAAGTCTTCGCCGGAAAACTTAAAAAGCCTTACGCCGAAAACTTTTTACGCCATAGTAAGTGTTCTTGTGTTTCTCTTCGAGTTTTAATCCATTTTGTTTAGTTGATATACGGATATTAATTGTTTCTAGTGCATTCTTCACCATGATGTCAAACATGGTTGCACCGAGTTCAATTTGGTGCAACTTTTGTTTTTCATGCACAGTATGTAAGTTCTGTTAAGTATTAGTTTTTTAGCTCCCCTATCATACTCACATATTGACCAAGTTCGAGTCACTTCACAAGCTTTTACATTCGCAAAATCAACTTCGCAAATCTTCAAAACCTTTGCATGAAAAACAACACAACGAAACGTTTACATATCAGCCACATTCACTCACATTGTCTTTCACAGAATCTCAAACGAATTTCTTTCACCCATGCTTTCGTAATTTCCTCAAGACCTTTTACACGTAAATATACCATGTATGCGTGTAGCATTTGAAACCTTCCATTTTGTCTGCCACGCTCGCTGATATTATAATGCACAGAACCAACCAATTTTTTCTAAAACCTTTGCCAAAAAACCACTCAAGAATCCTCTTCATCCATAATGTCCATTCTGTTAATATTAAGCCACAAACGCTGGCATTTTCTTTCTCAAAAAACCAAACCAAACCTCATACAAGAACCATCGCATTTGTGCCCATCTCATGCATAAGCCACGTCTGGTGGCATTGAATCTTGCATGCATGAATTCTCCATTACCTAGCCTTGGAAACCTTCGCTTTGTGAAAGTAAGCCACGAATGCTAGCATTTTTGTTAAAAAAAAAAAAAACAAAATGGTTACCTAGGTAACCAAAACACATGTTTCACAGTGACCCATACCAACAAACCTTACCCAGAACTTTCAAAAATAACTTTGCCTTGTCGTAAGCCAAGTCATGAACGCTAACAAGCTCACGTGCATTTTTTTGAACGCTTGCACATATACCCAAACACCTTGCACCCAATAACCCGTATTTGAGCACTCTCATGAACGATTTCATATACACTTGTAACTTTGAACCATTTATGTGAAGCTTAGAGCGACGTATGTTGGTGCTTTGATGTTCATAGAAAAACATAGATTTACACATGAAGCTATGCACCACAACACGTTTTCTATAACAACATGCACCCCGAAACCATGAACCAAATGTTTCAATTTATTAGACAGTGAACAAAGCCATGAACGCTGGCACGTTCACAAGCCTCGCCTTACACAGAAACCTTTAGCTAAAATCTTTGAAACCGGGGATACGTGATTTAGGGTACCTTTCACTAAACCAAAAGCCATCAACCCAAAAACAAATATAGAACTTTTTTTGCCGGTAAACAGTAACCCCAAACTTACGTACCCAGGAAACATTGCCGAAGCCTCACAGACACTTTCACGAAACTCAAATATAAAGTTAAGTGCTGACTTTGAATGTGTTTAACGTGGGTCCTTGTTATTTCTGTTTGCCGTATAATAAAATAATAATAATAATAATAATATAAAAAAATCCAAAAATATCAAAATTCCTCTCATTTTATTTTCAGAAGAACTAAGTATGTCCTAATTTTTAATTTTTCTTTTTATTTCTTTTTCTTTATTTTAAGTGCTTCTGCTTTGCTTTATTTTATTTTTATTTTCTTTTTTTGGAAAAGATAGACATTTTAAAAAATTATATTTGTTGTTATTTATTTTGATTAAAGGTATTGTCCTTGGACAAGTATTGTGGGGGTGGTAATAACTTCTCCACACGTAACCAACTCCCAAATCTATTCTTTTATTTGTAAACCACATTTTCCTTTTCTTTGGTTTTTGATAATTTCCCATAATAAACTATTGTAGTGACTCTATCTCATTTTCTACCCCCTTTCCATTTTCAAATCGTCGTCCATCCGTTGTCGATGAGGTCCCAACAATATGATCTCTTATTAAGTAGAGGCGAATTTCCATATTTTTGGCCCTAGAGTGTTGCACAGGATTCTTAGTCGAGTTTATAGCATTGGTATTATCACACTTTAAAGGTTCCTTAGAAAGATTATGGCAATAGTCACAACACCCAATTTCGTCTAAACAAATAAAATTATTTCAAAATAAAAAAATGAATAAAATTAAAATTTAAGAATTGTGTTTTTATCGTATTGTCATCTTAAAATAAAAAAAAAAAGAAAAAGTTTTGATTTCATTTTTATTTTATTACTAAAGTTTTAAAATAAAATTCATAAAAAAGAAAAAGAGTAAAGAAAAGTTGGGTGTTTTAAAATAATCTATTAAAAATGTGTTAAAAGAAATAAGAAAAACTGAAAAATTCCTATTAAGGTGCTGCCACATCACACTTTCTCTCACTCAATAACTCAATAATCTGACTACCTTTTTAGGCACCCATTTTTAATGGACAAAAATTAATTTAAAATTAAAAAAGAATGAATTAATTAATAGAATTTGAACAGATTAGTGATAGAATCTGATTGTGATTATTCTGCTTAAATGAAAATAATGGTATTAATTAGATATTATTTTGCTTGATTGCAAATAATGATAATAATGTGTGTTATTTTGCTTAATTGCAAATAATTCTGATTAATTGGGATTTATATCTCAATTAAGCGCATTAAAGTGGAATTATCCAGCAGAGCAATTGAGAGGTCTGAAGAAATTTTATAAAAGAAAATACCAAAATAAGGATGGGATACGTTTTGGAGAGAGCACTAGAATTACACACGAAAAATTACTCAAGATCTGAAGGCTTGAATTAGAAAAAAGAGGTGAATCTTGTTAACGGTCTTCAACTGGTATGTCTTGATCGCTCAGCCTCATGTGATTGTTTTTTTTTTGTTCTTATTTTGTTTGTCCTTGTTTTTTTTTTTTTGATCTGTTGAAATTTCAATATTATGAATATTAGTATTTTGTGTTGCTTGTAAATAAATTTGCATTATAAATTTGTTTTTGTTATATCGGAGATGCTACTCTAAGCACGTCCCTACTTGTTTTTGTTATACCGGGGATGCTGCTCTGAGCACGTCCCATTGTTTAATTCTTTCTAGAGACTGTTGTTTCACACTGTCTTAGAGGATAAAAAAAAAAAAATCCTAAATCACAGTAGATCATGGAAGAAAAAACATTAGAGCATTCAAACAGAACTCAAAACTACATAGATCAACAAATATTTAATAGAAGCACTGAGCACTTATTCACCCTCAATCCCAAACAAAATCAAGGGGTTGCTCCTGTCACAATCTCCATCTCAACCATTCTAAAACATCCCTAAAATGCAAATTCAAAATCTTAGTGAATCATGCAAACAACAACATCAGAGCACTCAATAAGAACCTTAATCTCTATCAAAGCACTCTAAAAGAAACCCTCAACCATTTTTTTTTATTATTACCATTACTTTTTTTTTCTCTCCTTTGTTTTCTTAACAAATCAATAAATAATGTTTTATTTCAAATAAATTTGTCAAAATAATAAAAAGATATAGAACATTTCCAAATTTTCAAGAAAAAGTATATAAAATATTTTCCAAAAGTTAATAAAATATCAAATTTCGAAATTAAGAATGTATAAAAAAAGTTTTTTGAAATAAAAAAAATATAAAAAATTTCTCAAAATAAAAAAAAATAGATAAAACAAAATGAAAAATATAAAAATTTCACAAAATTAAAATATCAAACATCACCAAACAAATTCTCAAATTAGAACTACGTGAACCCTGATTTTCTATCACGGATAGAAAAACGTAAGACCAAGGTCAATCATTGTCGGATAAAAAAAATAAAAATATATTTTTCTTTGTTATTTGTTTGTTTATTGTTATTTTAGTTTTCATTTTTATATATATACTTGTTTATTTTTATTCATTGTAATTGTGATTATATTGTAATTATGTTTGGGGAAATAACATTTTAAAAAAAACCACACTTATTTTTACTCATTTAATTAAATGTACCGTCTTAGAACGGACGCTTTGGGGGTGTTAATACCTTCCTCACGCGTAACGGACTATCGAATCTTGAATTTGGTTCGTAGACATTTTATTTTTTATTTTTCTATAGTTTTCCATAATAAATTATGGTGGTGACTCCAATCTCAATCTAAATATTTTTTAAAATAAAATTTTTGATCGCCCAGTCGTGATCCCAGTTGCAACATATGCTAACTCAAGTGGTGACATTTTGAGAGTCAGACCAATTTAATTAAATGAGTAAAATTTGTGTGGTTTTCTGAATGCTTACATTTCCCTTTCTTTGTATATATTGCATGTTATATATTTTAATTTGCATCACAGGAGCATATTCCAGGTATGTAAATACTTGTATTGTTGAAATATTGAACCCTAGGGTAGAAGACATGTTATATATCTGCCTGGGAATTTTTTGGTTGTTTTGTAGGGGTGTGGGCATGAATTTTTTTCCCTTCACACACACTTTATTGCATATCATGAGTGAGGCCCTATACTCGAGTCTGTGAAGCTTAGAAATAAAGAAGTTGTGTAGCAAAATTGGGCAGATGTACTTCCTAACCCAGGTGTGCGAAAACTCTAACTAGAGTCTGTTCCCTTTATTATCATGTCCATAAACACTGTCATTACTGACTAATATGGATGTGTGGTAAAGGGGGCCATAGCTCTAGTGACCTTAATAGGAAATTAGGATAAGTCATCCTTTGTGAGCATATTTACATGCCTAGAACTTAAGTCTCACTAGGGCAGACCCTAATTAAGGCACTAAGGGAGACTTTTTGCAGTTCAATTATCCAGTGTCATTCATAACACAAGTATTAAAATATTAAAAATATCAATCTCGTTTTTTTTTTCATACAATACATCCCTTTTCAAAAAATAAAAGAGATCAATCTCATTTTGGGAAATGATTTTTTCTTTTAATATTTTCATTTTTTCTTCTAAAAATTGATTTTGGGAAATAAAAAAAAGAAACATTAATCTCATTTTTTTTTCATATGCATTGCATATTGTCTTTTTTTTAAATATTAAAAAAGGTGTAATGCATCCATTCATACAACATTAAAAAAAAATCAAAATAGAATTTCATTTATCCATACATCCCCATGATATTGCCAAAAAAAAAAATAACAGAATTTAAAATAGTTTCATTCATATATTCATTTTAAAAAAAAAGAAGTAATATGAGAAGGGATTCCATCCATTCACTTATGCATACATTATCATCCACCGTTTCATATATTTCTTTTTAAAAGAAAAAATATTGATAAAAAAGAGGTTTTATTCATTCATGTATTCACCTAGGACTTCATATATCCATACATATCTCATAGAATCTATTCTCATCTAAAGTTTCATGCACCATATGTACTCCCATGTAAATATCACACATGCATTCTTAAAAAAAAAAAAAACAGTTTCAAATAGAGTCAATGCATTCATCCATGCATCCTTATAGCCTCATGCTTTCATGCATTTTCAAAATCTTATTCAAACAAACAAAGAAACAAAAATTATAGAATTCATTTTCATATTACTATTCATTCAATAAAAAATAGATTTCATATATGCATCATGCATTCAATAAACAAAAATGAATCATATCAATTTCATACATGCATTCATTTATGCATCTACATAAGAATTCTCAAATAAAATTTCATGCATATGCACTCTCATTGCACTTATGCATTTCTTTTAAAAATGTTGATATCAAACAATAATAACAAAAATTTACCCTTATGGCTTTCATTCATACATTTTCAAAAATGAAATTTCATACATTTTCATTAAAAAGAAAAGTGATAAATAAAAGAATAATTTCATGCATTCATTAATGCATTTTTAAAAAAAAAATAAAATTGCATGCGTCCAAATTTCATACGTCCATTTTATGCATTCATGTATTTGCACTTTCAAAAAAAAAAAATCTAACAAAAAAATTCCTAAATAAATTCCTATAAATTTCATGCATAAAAAATAAAAAAATAAAAAAGCAAAACAAAACAATTTTTTTTGTTGCTTAATTAATTTGTATTTCTGTACCTCTTTTTCTAACTTGCTCGCATAAAAAAATTATTGACATGCATACATTAATTAGTTTTGCATGTATCTTATAGTTAGATATGCATCATACTTCTAAATATGTATCATACATTTAGACATTCATCACACATCTAAACATACATCACATATCTTAATATATATCATACATTTAAGCGTGTATCATACATTTTCAAAGTTATCCATACTACATTCTACTACATGTTTTTTCCTTGAAAATACATTTTAAAAAAAATATAAAATAAAAAAATAGTTTTATGCATTCATTCATGCATTCTCATTTGAAAAGGAAAAATGAAAATTAGAGTTTTATGCATTTATGCATTCTCTTAAAATCAAAACTGAAAAATAAAAAAAAAATAGTTTATGCATTCATCTCAATCAAAACAAAGAAAAACAAATAGAAACTAGAAGTTTTATGCATGCATTCTCATTCAATAACAAAAATAAAAAAAAATCATATATACATTTTCATATCATCATTCATTTGATAAACAAAAATGGAAACATATGCATTCTCATTTTCAATAAAAAATAGAGTTTTATACCTGCATTCTAAAAAAAATTGAAAATCAATAATGAAAAATGAAGTTTTATGTGTGCATTCTCATTGAATAAGAAAAAAACATATATGCATTTTCTTATCATCATGCATTCAACAAAAACAAAAATTAAAAATATGCATTTTCATATTATCATTCATACAATAAACAAAAATGGAAAAAGTATGCATTACATATTTGCATTCTCATAAATCATCATGCCTTTATAAGATTTCATACATATGTCGATGAACTCTCATTGTACTCATGCATCTCTCAAAAAAAGGAAAAGAAAATCAAGAATAGCAAAAATGAGAAATATTGCATATATTTGTGCATTCATGCACTCACTTCACTTCTTTCAAGATTTATTTTGAGACCCTCTTGATGCAGTCATGGTCTCAACCTCACTTTTATCAAAAATTTCATTTGAGACCCTCTCCACACTATCAAGGTGTTGACCTCACAGGAAAATAGAAAGACAATGACGAATAAAATTATTTCATAAGATTTTTCTTTAAAAAAATATAAAATAAAATAACGCAAAACAATCAATCATATTTTTTTTTACAGAAACAAAAAAAAAGGAAGTCAGCAATGTAATGATTACAAGAAACATATACGCATTGACTATTTTTGAAAGGAAAAACTAAACATATTTTTGTAAATACTTTCTCCTTTGAAAATTTGTAAATTTTGTACATATATCAAAAATTTTATACATATGTTCTCTTTTGAAAACAAAAAAACTTTTGTACACACATTGTCATTGAAAATATTTTGTAAATACATTCTCCTTTAAATATTTATTTTGAAGTGTCAACACCCAATTTTGTCCGGGTAAACTTTTAAATTAAAAATACAATAATAAAATAAAATAAAGAAGTAAAAAAATGAAAAATGAATAAATAAATTTATTTATTTTTTTAAAAAAATAATGATTAACAATAGAAAAACGAAAATAACAAAAAAATAATAAAATAAAAATATATAAATTAAAACAACAGAATTTGAAAATAAAATAAAAAAAATAAAAAAATAATAAATATAACAATAAAAATAACAAGAAAGGAAGACTGCTTTCAAATTGCTTCCTTGATTGGCACGTTCAATAAAATAAATAAATAAAAAATAAATAATATAAAACAATAAAGAATGAGTCCACTCTCCCATTTCTCACTCCTTAAACTTAAAAAATAAAATATCAATTGTGAAACTGCTCAAAACAACTCACGTTCTCCACTTCATAAGAATAAAATTAATAATAAATAAAAAAATTATGACCGTTGGAGAATGGCTTCAGTCTCATTCCTGGGTAGATCCATCTTTAAAATTAATTATTAAAAAATATATAAATAACAAGAATAAGGAGTCAAAGATGGATAACTTCTCTGAACCACTTTCATTTTAAAAAATAATAATAATAATATAATAATAATATAATAACAATAATGATATAAAAAAGAGAGATAAAAAGAAAAGGAGGACAGATCATTAAGAACACGGACATTGAGAAGAGAAAAGGAGAGAACAAACCATTGAGAATAGAGAACGAAGAAAGCACAGAGGAAAAGACGGACTTCAGGTATGTTTTTATTTTGCTAGTACATTCATCCATTCATTGCATGAAAAAGAAAAAAAAACAGCAACCATGCACCTTGCTCCTACCTCCACGTCGCACCATGTCACCACGTCACACCTCGTGCTCACTGCCGCCACTGCCTCGCCTTCTCATCCACTCCAACGCACCAAACTTACACTTCCGCTGCCAACCACCATGCTCCCACCTCCTCTCGTCACTCCTCCAAAAGCATCCAGAACCACCACCATAACCTCTCCAGCACCTTCCACCACGGCGTCGTCTTCAACATTAGCCATTGCAGAACCAACCATGGCAACCATCGACTTTCAACCCTCCTTCAACGCACCGAACCACCAAATGCCTCACCTCCGCCGAATCCAGTAGTGTAACAAGACTCCATATGTTGCTTCACCGCACCAACCTTCAATACCCTCCACCGAAACACCTCCAAAACGCTACCACAATACCACCAAAGCCACCACAAAACCATTCCCATACACTGTCACAACTTCATCATCTTCCACCGCTCCAACTGCCATCAACCAACGCTCCAGAACCTCTCACCATTCCCCTCTCCCATTACGCCCTCTAACCTCATCTTATTTACTCCATTTCCTAACCAAAACACCTTAACACCATTAACCAAATACAGCACCTCCCTACATCACCAATGAATCTCTTCTTCCACCATTCTAACGTGCCTCTACAAACCAAACCTCACCTCTATGTTGCTTCTTCACATCACCACCACCACCATAGCACCATACCTCCACAATGCAAAACGCCTTACCATAAAACTGTCCTACTTAAGCCTTCCTCCATGCTCATCCTCACCGCACCTCCACCATGACCCCCACACCCACCGTAGTTGCTCCTTCTCTTTCCACTCACGTCAAAGCCACCATGAATGCCACCTCCTTGCCAACCACAATCCAGCACCTTCTACTTCAAGCCATCATGTCAACCATGCATCAGCCCTGCACCTCTAAACGAAAAGCACCCACGATGCACCATGCATGCACCCACTCTCATCACTGCCCCACCACATGCCACCACTAAATCGCCACCAAAATACCCCAAAACTGCATCCTACCATTACCGCTCGCATCTACCACCACAACGTATCCTCGCACCAAAAACCAAGACGCTACCAACCTTCCACCTCCACCACGCATCACTATATCTTGTCAAACGCCACCATAAATGCCACCAAACGTCATCCCCCTCCATCCTCAACCTCCAAACTGCACCCCAAGGCCTTCACTTCCACCATTTCATGACAAGGCTAGCACCTCACCACACCTCGCAAGTATGCAACCCATCATCATGCACGTCATCAAGACAACGCCCCTTGCTGCCACCTCCCTGCACCACCAAGCCACCAAAATCGTCATGCAATTCAAAAGCTGGTCTGGTAT
>Ga0099824_1001523_pt1 | contig 32764 bp, 15 predicted proteins | sample SiratrowhiteBW_FD_76837 | JGI IMG/M metagenome (GOLD analysis project Ga0099824, IMG submission 76837) | Root nodule microbial communities of legume samples collected from California, USA - Siratro white BW | ecosystem: Host-associated > Plants > Roots > Nodule | place: USA: California... | reverse complement strand
TATATATATATATATATATATATATATATATATATATTAAATCGCAAGAGATTTTTTATATCAGGGCGTTGCCTGAATTCCAAGCAGTTTCTGGTGTGTCCGAACCAACATTTTGTTAAATTAGACAGTAGGTGAACGGTGTCCATTACTTATGAAGGCAGCACTTCAAAGCTCTTACTTCCCAAAGAATATAATTGTCTAAAAAAATCAGAATGAAATAGGAGATGTTCCTGACAAAAGATATTATCTATCCTTAAATGCAACGAAGACAATTCTAAATATCAATTGATTCAAACGAGTAGAGAACGGTAACCCACTGTGCAAAGACTCCCACTTGGTGGGGTTGTGATGGGTAGGTGTCCACAGCACCCTCATAAGCGGATAGGTTGTTGTTTCTAGAAATATATTCAAAGTAGTATCTGTTAAAATAATGAATAATGAATAATGTAGCTCAATACATTGAGCTCCATTTCAACATGGAATCAAATGTATGCTTTATCTGTTCCAATAGTTATTTGCTGCAATCTTGTGGTGCTAATATAGAGGAAACTTGAGGAGTAGAATGGGAACTGAGTAATAGAGCTGCTATGCTGGACAGAAATGAAAGACAGTGATAGATGATTCTATTGAGAGTGGTCTGGAAGGGAGAGGGAATATCAATATGTGATACAGGTTGAGCATTAATTGTAGCACAGCAACTGGAAGAAGACAACAGTATATAGGGAGAAGGGATTTAGGGTTTGAAGAACAGAAGAAAGGACGGGGAGGTCTTTTGGGAAAGATAGTGTTGATGAATGTGAGTTAGGGTTAAGTTAGGATATGTTTGGTTTGCATTATTAAAAATAATGCAATTTGCTAACGTAATCGTTTAAGAAAGAATAAGTTACCAAGCTACAGATTGGATTTATTTTAAGAAAATCAAAGTTATTGTTTAGGTAAACTCACTTTTTAAAGGAGTAAGTTAGCAAACTAAATAAGTTGGATGTATTTTTAAGACGATCTTGGGTAGACTTCCTAAGGTGCTACTTTTAAAAATGACTGTGTTAGCAAATATAATTAGTAATAATAATAAATAATAAGTAAAAGACTAATATGGCACTTACAAATAAATGTGGAAAGTATAGTTTTGTAATTTCTTAGTGGTAGGAAATTTGTGGCGCATCCTTGTCCCAAATCTGCCTTAAGGCGATTCTTAGACCTGTCTCAATTCTCCGCATGAAAACATCCTAGAATAGGCCTGTTAGAAATGTATTGAGACTAACTGGCAAAAGCTAACTCAAGGGTATACGATTGCTTAGTTTACAGATTTCCCTTGCACACCGAATTTGTCCCACCCAGGAATCTGACCCCCTTGATCCTCCTCTCGTACTTTGGGACTTGACATTTGGTTTGTGAAGTTTGCACAGATGAACATCTGCGGGTGGGCCCTACATTAAGATTGGGTAAGCTTAAATGCCATATAAACAGTGGCCAGGCCCAGCTTACTCCCAAAGCTAGCTTAAAGGTGGAAGGATTTTAGAAGTCTTATAAGAACTATCTGGCCATTCTTAGCCAATGTGGCAGTCCATGCAAGGATTCCTGAATGTAGTGAAAAATTTGCCATGCCTAATGTCACCTGTATAACTCTTTGAAAAAGGTTATATCAGCTTTTAACTGTGTGGTGAATGTCTGATATATCTATATGCTCGTTGGTTGGAAAGGCTCTGTTCAGCGTAAAGGAAGCATGCGTCAATAATTGGCAAGGACTTGCACCTGTCATTTTGTATATAAGCCTTTTGTTTTTTTTTTCTTGCTAATGATGTTTTGGTGTATAATCTTTGTTTTCTCCCCTCTTCCATTTCATGATTTTAAAGTATGTTTGGTAGGAACTAGGAAGGAAAAAAGGTGAAACATAGAGCAGATGGAAATAAAGAAGAGAGAAATAAAGTGAATGGAAATAAAGAAGAGAGAAGTAAAGTGAATGGAAATAAGTGAGAAATAGAGGGGTTTGGTTTATGAGAAATGAAGAAGTTTAAAACAGAAATAGAAAAAAGAGAGGAGAGGAGAGAAGTAACAAAAATGTGGGACCCATACTTTTTATTTATCTACTACCAAACGTACATCGTTTCCTCTCTCCTGTCAATTTTCTCTCATATTTCTTCTGTATTAAATAGTCTTATTTTAGATCTCCATTACAATACCTGCTACAGAAGATAATTTGATTGGAAAATCAAATCCGAAATTAAATTTGTTGACACACATTACCTAATATGCCTTTTTTTTTCAGCTTGGCGGTGGTTATCTTTTTGGGCTTCCAGTGGGCTTTGTTGCTGATTCTATAGGTGCAACTATTGGTGCTGCAGCTGCATTTCTTCTTGGCAGAACAGTAAGTTTTTCAAGTTTTACATTTATAATTAGTTGTCAAAGAACAATTATTTTTGTCCACTACTTGCTACTCAACAGTTGATTTATGCTAGATTTTTCTTTATTAATGCAAGGCGCTTGTCTTCATATATACATGTTTTCTGCAGTGTCATTAGCATTTCATTTAGGTTCATTTCAATCTGTGTTTCCATATCGTGGAATAATTATCTCTATCCGGAGGTTACTTACCCATTTCTTTGTCGATTTGGTCAGATTGGGAGATCATTTGTTGTTTCTAGGTTGAAGGATTATCCACAATTCAGATCAGTGGCAATCGCGATTCGAAGATCAGGCTTTAAGGTTTGTAGACTTCATATTTTTAATACTGGTGTGAAAATCTTGATTCTTTTGTTAAACTTTCTAATATTACTCTAGTCTTTTAAACCTTTTTTTCTTGGTTTCTTATGTCCAAACTCTCAACTCTTGGTGAAGTGAGTGGGTCATGAAGTTATGAAATATGAATACTTTAAAATATCAGTAATTTTGAGGTATTGAAGTAGAATAGTGTTTGATTACGTGTTAATTCTAAAAATTAGTAAGTACTAAACCTCGCACTAAGCGGGATCAGCTTTGTGGATTGATACATCAAATACTATCATACACTTCGATGATTACTTGTTAAAATGAGCGTGTGTGCTTTCTAATGTTAGGTCATCTCGGTATGTTGGTTAATGTTAACAAGTTCATTAAACCAAGATCATCTTTAAGGTGGTTGTCTCTTCTTTAGTGGCAACGCAACAGCTAATGTGCAGTGTTCAGTGTGCTCAGTGCACTCACCTTCTAGTTATGCACATAATAGTACTCCATTCCTTGTTTTAATTATATTACTCATGTTATTAATCTTGTTTTTAAATGATGTATCAGTGAAAAGATCCTTTTGGAGGAAAACAATAACATTTATTTAAAGCAACATGAACCAACCTTTGTCTTGTCTCTTGGTACCTTGTGCTTTAGACTGTTTGCTATTTGATAAGAGACTGTCTTCTCTTAAGTATTTATATAACTATCTATCCCTGTTAATTTACCGATGGTGTGTTTGTGGCAGTTTTTGGTTATTGCTAGAAGTTTATTATTGTGATATTTCTATGCTCAGTTTTGTTTGCACATGTGATTTGGTGTTCCTTTCTGTTTTGTTTATATCTGACTTCCTGAACTGTCTGTACAGATTGTATTGCTGCTTCGGCTTGTTCCACTTCTACCGTTTAACATGTTAAATTATCTCTTGTCGGTGACTCCTGTTTCGGTAGGGGAATACATGCTGGCTTCCTGGTTAGGAATGATGGTATGTTCTTTGCCCATAATTATATGTTGAGTTAGTATAGTAAGAAATTTCTATTGTGTTGTGATTTTCAAAATTGTTTAATTTTATAATTTCTTCCACTAACGGCTCTCCATTGCTGTAAATTAAAAATTTTCCTAAGTTTTCTAATAAAAAGATGCACAGACTTAATGAGGATCAAATGAAATCTTTAGCAGTCAGAATTGTTTCTTTTTGTTTCATTTTCATACCCAGATGAAGATGAAAAAGGGTCTGTCTTTTCTATTGTCCATAGTGCCAACTAAGAAACAGAATTCTTCAAAGATGAGCATAACATGATTGTCAAATAATGAATTGAAATAAGAGTTAAAGACTAACTTTCCAAATATAGTACTGCAAGAGTAGTAACCCAATGTTAATAATAGCATACTATACATCTTGTTCATAATAATACAGTTCTAACAATTAAAAGGTGCATAAACTTTTGAAGCTAAATCACGCAATCCAAAGTCAAAAGTCCAAACCCTACTTAATGAAGCCTTTTCTTATATAGTCAAATGACTTGAATTATGAAAACACAATCACATCTTTCTAATCTTTAGTGCTGACTACGCAGGTGCATATCAGTAAAATGATTTTTGTAAATGTATGATTGTGGTTCTACCCGTTGTCTTATGCATATATTATAAAGCATGTAGTTTGTCAGTACACTTGTTTCAGTTATTTGAAAACCTATTGGTGATTAGTTTAACTTGGTTAGTAATTTTGAGCTAAGTTTCCTGGAGTCCTTGCTGTCATTATTGTTATGAATTTGCATCTGTTATGAATGCAGTATATATCTGTTCCAATTTTGGACTTGTGTTAGAAATCACTATGGGTTCTTATAGTTCACTAGATAGCATGCCAATTTCGATGTTAATTCCTGATAATGTTGCTGTTGCAGCCAATAACATTGGCACTGGTATATGTTGGAACTACTCTAAAAGATCTTTCTGATGTGACACATGGTTGGGGCGAGTTCTCAAAGACTCGTTGGGTAAGAGATGCTATCCTCTATTACTTATATTAACAGGAGTACACTTGTTAGATTTATTTTATCGCTTACCTTGAGGAATACTTAAAATGCCTTGGATGGTACAAGTACAATATTTCAATTTTCTTGAGTGGATGAAATATGTTATTTATCTATTATAATTTTAATACAGGCATGGCCATGCCTGAATGTCCACCCTTTTTTTATAATAATAAAAAACAATAGCAGAAATATGTTATTTTAGTTTTTATTTGTTTAGACACTTTTATCTTAATTTTTATTCAGTAATTACATGTTTTTCCTAACTTCCTTTTATTCTCTCTATAGAGTTAATTTCCTATTTTCATTCTTTATTTATTATTATTATTATTATTATTTTAAAAAAACAACTTTGTAAACAAAGAAAATAATTGTTATTTACCGGTAAGTCACATTCACATGTGGTTACATTCTTTTCTAGTCAAAATATTAATAATTTGATACATTGAAGGAAAATGGAAAAGCAAAATTTTAAGGGCAAAATAGTAAGAAAATATGTAAAAAAACAGTTATAGGAATGAATCTTCTTTATTAATTGTTATAGATAATATATATTTCTTTCTGATGTGGATGCAGGCTTTTATCATTCTTGGTCTTGTGATATCTGGTAAGTTTCATTCCACAAGTATAGTGTATATATAAAAAACATATTGGATATTATTTGCTAGCAGTGAGTAGGTCTGTCAGATGATGTATAAATTATGAAGGTCTGATTAATATAGAGTACAAAGTTAGTAGTTGCTGGTGCCATGTTTCAATTGCATCTTCCAACTTGACATAACATGTCCATGTTGCATTTTTCATCTGCAATTGGCAAAACATGAAAATTATCACCAGCATTTACAGCAATAGAATAATTTCAGCCTTCAAACTTCACTAACAAAATATTGGTAGCCTCTGGTCTTTTAGAAGAAATTTCTACTAGCCTACTCCCTGTGGCTTCTTACAAAGTTTCTCTTTTCTCTTGAGTTGGTCGTATATTCTTTGAATGGGAAGGCTGGCCAGCTTTGTCTGCCACCAGTGTAGTGGCTGCCAGGTAGTAACTGGTTAGTTGAGACACCCACATGGTCTGTTTCCTGGGTCTCTTCATTGCGTGTGGGGGGAAGAAAATGACCTTAATAGAGTAATCGGGGAAGTAATATATTTGCCTATCTCATATTACAAAAATATATAACTAGGCAATCTTACATTGTCATGATTTTATATACTGAATTGTTTTGGGTTTAACTATTCTTCATGAGTGATGTCAGTTCTGTTCTGAGTAAAATTTTCCACTTCAAGTATTATTATTATTATTATTATTATTATTATTATTATTTATTTATTTATACTAATTTGCATGCTGGGCATCTTTGAATTAAATCACAATTTGTTGCACTAAGTATAAGTAACTGTTTATAACAGTTTTCAAATCAAACGATTTATACTACAGTTAATTGTAGATAATGATGACGTAAATTCTTGATCAGGGAAGAAGACTAGAGAAGGTTGAATAATCGAATTGCTAGGATACGTATGATTGGACATTGCAAATCATTTGATGCTGCAATAATTGTATTGAATGAGAAAAATATTTAAATTTATTTTCTGATTTTCTGATAACCTCTGTTATTTTGGGTTATGTGCAGTGATTTTGATGATATGTGTCACTAAAGTTGCCAAGTCTGCATTAGATAAAGCCTTGGCTGAAAATGAAGATATTGATGATACTTCATCGCCTGAGTTGCCGATTGTTGCCGAACCATCTCCAAATCTCAACCAACCTCTCATAATTAAGATAGATTCTGCTGAAGATAGTCATGAAAAGTAAATTCCTTTTTGTGTAAATTCTTTTTCCATCCTTCCTCTAAAGGCTATATGCTTTTTTAATTAAAGCTTAGAGGTAGCTGCCTGCTTCTATTTATTCGCGATTTGTACAAAGTCAAATTTAGAAATATAGTGTTTAATCCTGCAACCATTATTATCACATTATTGACTGCATATCTGTCTTAACACCACATAAGTTAATGCTATGAACCATTCCTCATTCTCTATATCCTATTATACTTTCATTTTCACGTTATATTTTACTCCCAATTATTTAGATTGCGTTGTACTCATTTGACTATCGATAAATTATAAATTTTCAGATACACAAGTTCCTTGTAATTTTTTTAATCCCAAAAGCAAATGAAATCTTATGAAAAATTGGTTTAAACTTCCACGTTTGTTTTGGAAATACGTTACTTTTATGTAGTGTATTTATTTGTTTTTAAGGCAAAAGATGGTTGTTGTCAATATCAACGGTTCCTAAGTGATTGGAGAGTCTGTGAAGCAAAGTTTTATAGTATTAAGAAGGAAAATAGGTGAAGCAAAGTTGATTGCTTCTTCTCTGGATATTTATTTTTTATTTTTTTATCATTTTATAAATAAACTTTTGAGGTATAATCTAAATTTTTATTTACTGTAATAGTATAATGTACTGTGGGAAAGTCACATGTCAGAGTCGTCAACTAAGTATATAGTGCTGCCGCTGTTCACTCTCACATGCTGTCCTTAATTGCTGTTGAAATGGTCCAAGGAAATAGAAAGTTCAAAGTCACTAATGTTCTGAGTTTAAGGTTCAATCGATCTGACACTCTTTAAATTTAATTCTTGGTGGAAACAATATTTGACACTTATCTTTGGAACAAAATAGATTAGTGTCAAATGAAATTTTAAAAGATTAGTTAACAACACTTACAGAAAAAAAAAAATCTAATTATATATTTGTTTTGAAAATTATTTAAGAACAAATCTTTAAAGTTCAAGAGAAAATATATGTAATTCACTTCAAGTAGAAAGGAATCAAATCCCTTTGCGATTTTGTGTTTGATCCTAATATTCTTGTGTACAAAAATTACATTGTTAAAAGAATCCTACTTATTTAGTGTATTTCCGAACTAATTCTTCACTTATTAAACGGGGAGATATTATAGAAAATAAAATAAATACAAAATTTAAAAATATAGAATTTTGCATAATAAAGTAAAAAATTGTAAAAAATGAAATAGATAAACTAATTCATTAAAGTGACATAATTTTACTTTTGATAAATAAAAATATAAAATAAATAATATTGAATGAGAAATACCAAGCATATGTTATAATATAGGTTTTAGTGTAGTAATCCATAATAAGTTAAACACATTATAAGATATAAATGATGAGAAGAGAGCGTATAAATATGTTGAAATATTTACACTTAGTTAAGTTTCAAATATTTAAAAAATTCTGTACTTTAATTCAGTCCATATTAAATTAATTTATTCTATTAAATATTAAAAATTTTATATTTTTTATTGATTTTACATTTATTTTTGTTATTAGTTGAATGAGGTGATTGTGTTGTTATATTATTTTATTCTATTTGTTTACTTGTTTTCAACAGTAAAAAAATATATAACTATAATTAGTATAAAATGATAATATGATGAATGAAAAATGACAAATAACTTTTATTATTTTTGTTTAAAAGATATTAGTTTGTTATTATTTAAACACTTTTTAATAAAAATAATAAAAAATACTTATCGTGATATATTAACTATAAATTTTTTTAATATGTTGTAAAGACAAATAAGTAAAATAATAATTACGTCATCCATCAGTTAACAAATTAAATAATAATAATTCAATAGCAAAATATAAAATTAATATACTAAATAATTTAAAAAAACTCAATAAAAAAATAACTCAAAATTAGGTAAAACTTAAAACTTAATCAAGACATTTTTATTCAGGGGCTGTATTCTCATTCTAATATCCTGTGTAAAAAAAAAATTATATAACTTTTTGTTACTATTTTTTTTTATCATATATTGTGTTTTACTATGTCAGTGATTATATGATATATCAGGTTTGTTAACTGATGTAAACATCACTTAATGATACTTTATTTTTTTATTGAAATTAATTAAAAAACAAATCACGAGCCTAACGGAATATAAGATTCAAAAAATTCCAAAGGATGAATGACAACACTAGTAAAAACAGAAAACAGAACTATTATAAAGACGGAAAAGAAAGACGAGCAAGACAAACGAACCCTTTGTCGTACCCTTTGGCTTCTGATATAAATTCTGCAATTGAACTAGTGGGAAATTAAGTTTTTTGTAAGTATATATTAAATTAAAATTTAAATAGATCTCTAAGTATATCATGCTTGTGTTACATGACAGTAACATTTGTCCTACATTGCAAATTACCTTATAAATCAGATTTATAATATTACGTAAAACTCAAATCTAATACCTTCATTTTAGTTTCTATCTCTTTGTTAATATAAAATGAGTATTTTTTCACCCTAAATAAGAAATTATCATACACATCATCTATATATTTTGTCAGAAAAGCCACTATCTATAAGTTTTGTCCCAAATAACTCATCTTTGGTTTTCCATGTCACATGTTCCAATGACTATAAGACGTCTAGTCCAAACAATTTAGAAGGGTAGGTTATTTGTCTAGAAGCTCAACTAAAATAAAGGACACCCATTATAAAAGGTGATGCAATATCATATGCTGCTTCATCATGAATCTGCGAATGCCTTGTATGTTTGGCAATACCCTCTTTTTCCTACCCCAAGAATCAAAGGAAAATCCATTTTCTAGGAATTTTTTAAATTTTTGTCAGTGCAAGTAAACTTTCCCACTGTCTTCTTGCGTTGAATTTGGGGGTTTGTTGGACCCTACCATTTTCTTCATGGAGGGGATAAGCAATATTCTATCATCTTGAGGGTTCAAAAGTGTACGTCTCAACATAATCACTTGTGTTATTCTATGATCACAACCGCAGAAAACACTTGCCAAGTATATTTATGATTAAATGACTGTAATTTTTCTTTATTTTCTCTTAAATTGCAAATGAACTCAAACTTAGTATCTGCTAAAGATATTAAGATAAATGTTAAAGATTTCACTTTGATCCAAAATTTATCTTATAAATTGGATTAATAAAATTGAGTTAAATTTAAAATTTATTTTTTAAAATAATATTACAATCTATACTAAGGAGGTTATTAAATTTATCTTATTAAATTTATCATATTGATATTATCATATCACTCTTAAATATATATATATAGGCCTAAAGTCTACACAAATTAGATTCTCATTAGATATACTATACTGTTTGTTTACTCTTGAGAAAAGGTTACAAATGAACTATTTTTTGCGTGTCATATACATATAAATGAAGCCTATAGCACAAAAACGTTTGTTGTTTCTTGGTTGGAAGCTTAAGATGACTAAGAAGAAGTTGGAAACTCTCATGGGGAAAATGAGAGGTTTAAGTCTTCTTTGTCTTGGAGGTTTCTTCGATAGCTGCTATGGCCACACTCAAGGCTATGGGTTAGGGACAAGGATTTGGAACTTGAGTGATGGACCAGTGGAGCTGCAGATAAGAGTAGGATCAATACTTAAGAAGGCTCACACTTTGAAGCCGGGGTCTTGTAAGAGGCTGAAAAGTAAACGCATATACAAGGCATATATGCCTGGTAAGAATGGCAATGATGGTGGGTTATTGAAGAGCTTGCTTTATTACTATGATGAAACTAGTCACCCTTATGTTTGGATTCATGACAAAGGAGGCGATTCCTTCAGGATGGTCAAACAGCAGTACATTAGCCTAGAGGATTTGAGGGACTCTTCTGAGATCAAGATCTTAAGGGATCATCAGAGAGGTTGCATTTCTGTTCTCAAGCGAACTAGGCCAGATTTCTGCTGAATTTTAATGTAATTCTTGCTATTGTCTCACTACTTTTATTTTTCATGGTTAGGAAATAAAATTTTCACTGCTTGCTTTCCTTTGTTGGGTGTTATTAATGGCAGAATGAAATAGTCCATGATCATGTTTAATTATTAGCCAGCGTACTGAAAACGTGTTAGATTTTGAAATTAGTTTTGCCATTTTGTTTTGATTTTTAATCCTTGACTCTGCAAGCAACTACATATGCAGAGAAGGTACTTTTGTCCTCTTGGACAATGTTTTACAGTAAAGTTCAACGGACATCCAAGACTCAAACTTAATTCATTTGGTTTCAAAATATTTACTCCTATCTTTATCCGCAGTGTCCTCCTGCCTTTGGCATGCCAACTTCGACAAATGATTTATGTTTAGGCATTGATTGTCTTTGCCGAAATCTTTGAAACAGGATCTGTGATAAGTAAACAGGAAACAATGATATATATATATATATATATATATATATATATATATATATATATATACAATCCTATCTAAACATAGAATGAGATGACAAATTTAATAATTGTCAAATGATGGTTTCAATTATCAAAATTTATTTTTTTAAGAAAAGTAAGAGATCTATTTCTACCTGTCTAAAGCTTCATGTTACGTATGGATTGACCCAAATGGGGTCAGGTTTCTTTCCACTGCGATCAAAGGTCCTAAATTACCTGAATCGTGTTTAATATAGCCTGGAATATTGATTTTGAAGGTTATCAAGTACAATTTAACATCACTGCTATCAGTTTTGGATCTATGTGTTGTGCTTATTTTCTTAAAAGGTGTTTTTTTTGACAAAATAAGTAGATTTCTACTCTCTTTTTTTATCTGTCTGCCTTATTTGTTTATTTTAAAAACAAACAGTTTTCAGCTTATTTTAATAAGAAAATCTTATTTACTTCTTAAAAAAGTAATTTTTTAAATTTCTCATTTTAAAAATACTTGTTTTTAATTTTAAACAAATTAGCCCATTATCTATAAAATACTTTACCATTTGTTCAAATTTAATAGAATTCATGAAATTGTAAGAATTTCATTTGGTTATTGAATGTATCCTATTCAACTAGATAATCTTGTTCCTTCTTCTATTAAACTAACTAAATGTGCTAAGATCAGGAGGAGAGGAGTGTTTAAGTAAATAGTAGACATGTATCCTAACAAATGTTGAATGGTGAATGATATATTGTCAACTTAGGACGTCATCCTTCTCCAAATAAATTCATTGATTTACCAAAAGTCAATGTAAAACTCATCCAACAACCTAAAAAGCAAACAATACTATTTTTTTAAGACTTTCAATTGACGATTTTTTTTTATAAAACACAAATAAATTTAACATTTTCATAAATTAAATATTATTTATTTATAAATTATAAATTATGAATTATATAACAACTTTTTTATAAATTAACTTAGGCATAACCTAATTTTAACTTGTAAAAAACTAATTTTAACTTTTCTTTTTTTTTAGAAATTTATCGAAAAATTCTTCCAGATCCAATACCCATACTGACTGAAGGTATGAGATTGACACTGGGATTCAGATTCCAGAAAACAGACTCATTTTCTTAGTTGAGTATTGGTTATGTTACACCAGTAACGGGGTTTAATTTTGAGACTTGAGTACAAATGTGTTCTATACCGTCATTTTTGGCGGGAGAATACACGTAGGTAACAGAACTACCAAAAGAACTGATCTTTAGTGGTGTTAATAGCAAGCAAAAATGGTTTCTGGTTCGGCTAGATAACTTGTTTCTCCAATAACTACATGCAGACTCCGGATTCATTCTTAGTCCATGTTTAAATTTCAGTCAGAATAACTCTACTTTTACTCCCAAAGTAACAATTTCTTTTCTCTTTAATTTTGTTCATACAAATTAAAAGTTGACAAAATACTACACAGCCAACAGGTCAGTTTAGGACCTCTCGTGATGAAAAAATTAATATCTTTCCAACTCCTCTGGACGGGACTCTGTTAGCTGATGCAACGAGGATTCAATTCTTAAGAATTTTTTTGTTTTTTTTTTTCCTGCATTTTCTTGATTTCCACATAGTAAATCAAACCTAGATCCACCCCAATCACACTTCTCCCAAGAAGTACGACCACACCCTAAGTATTCCTATCATACTATATCTTTGGAATACCAAATTACTACCTGGATCTATATGGCATAATAGTGTTTATACAATGCTATAGATAGAAAAGTAAATTAAATTCATTCAGATATGAACCGTAAAAATTACAATATAGAGTTGACAAAAGTTTGCACGGAGGCAGAAGTAGAAAACCCTCCAGCGCAGTCCAGCACTCGATAGATTGCTCATACAAGGCATGTCAGAAGAAAAATTGCTGTAAGAGATAAAGGAGACTGAGCCTAGCATGAAACAGCTGTATTACAAATTAAACCATTGCATCAAATTTCAAGGCTCAGACTAGTATGACATCGAATTATTCTTTTACATTTTCAGCTCAATGACCTTTAATCATGTAAAACCCAATTTGGATTAACAAAAACTATATAAAGGAATAGAGAAATCACTTCAGTTTAACGTAAGACCCTTCTAGGGACCTGGACCCATTGCACCTGTCCTTGCTCTTAACATTTCAGTCCTCTTGCTTCTCTCCATCACTTCCACCAACCATTCTGCACTTTCCCTAATCCCCATCCTGCAACATTTTAAAAGAAAAATCTCTTCAGTTAAAACGAACACAGAAGCAAGTTCTAATTGCTATATGACAATCATCTAAACAATATGGATTAGGATCCAAACACAAGATAAGTGTATGTGCTTCAGTATATGCCTAAAAGTTATTTTCACTTTGAAGACAACGCCCAAGAACACTTGAGATATCTCCATCTTTATTGAAATGATAATGCATAGTCTTAGATTATGCATTAGAAAGTTGAGGCAACTACTTGGCCATCATATGCTGAATCTTTATTGAAAAGACAATGTATAGTCTTAGATTATGCATTAGAAAGTTGATGCAACTACTTGCCCATCATATGCTGACACAGCTTCAAACATGTAAACTCTTTCATCCAACTTCTTCAAATCCAGATATCGAGCAAGTTCTTCAGCTGATACTGCTTCAGGAAGATCCTGCAATCAAAAGAATGTCAAGCAAGCAGCCATCATGGACACACATATCAAAGGACAACGTTGAGGATGATAATGAATGAGGAGACAATATGGTGAAACCTCAAATGATGGATGAGATAGAATACAATAGTACTATATTACTCCATGAATTTCCACTAAGGACAAAGGGGGGCTGACAATGAACAAGGAAACAATATGGTGAAACCTCAAATGATGGATGAGATAGAATACAATCGTGCTATATTACTCCATGAATTTACACTAAGGACAAAGGGAGACTGACAATGAACCAGGAAACAATATGGTGAAACCTCAAATGATGGATGAGATTGAATATAATAGTGGTATATTACTCCGTGAATTTCCACTAAGCCTAAGAGGGTAAGATGGCTTGCATGTCAGAAAAAAGAAGGTTACCAGGGAGCTTCAAAATGCTAGATAAATATAGGATGACAGAATAGCCACAATCACCTGCTTGTTCGCTAATATCAAAAGAGGGGCTCCTTGAAGATCCTCATGCCGAAGAACCTTTTCTGGAAAACCAATTATTAAAAATCATCAGTGTACCACATGTTTTCATCATATCCAGTATTATCACAATTGCAGGCCAGAACCTTAAAGTTTTTATGTAGTCATCAACAAACACTAAAATCAAATATCACTAACCAAGAGCTGATTTTGCATCTTCAAATCGTGAGGGAGAAGCAGCATCAACCACAAATATTACAGCATGTGCCTCTTCATAATATTTCTCCCAGATTGAGCGAAGACCAGGCTGACAAGAGGGAATCATATCTTATTACATATTTATACACTCACCCTCCCCATCAACACACAAACAATGATATAAAAGGGAATAAAATTAGTAGGAAAAGAACAGTATAAAAGGGTCAAGTACGTGCTTTGCATGAAATGATACATTCAATTCCCGATAGCATACGTAGGATTGTTAAAAACATTCGACTGAACTAAATTGATATTGAACTGAATTGCATTAAAAAACTGAATTGTTTTGAAAGGAAACTGACTTGAATTTTCTTTTTAGTTAATTTTAAAAAATTGAATTGCTCAATAATATATTTAATTTTAACTTATAAAATAGGAACATATGTTTTAAGATAAGATGTTTATTAAGAATAGTTCAAACAGATAAAAATCGATCAATTTGGTTCAATTAACTCAAACTGTAATGCAGTTAGCTCAATTCATGTAAACAATTTTACTCTTTAGTTCAACTTTGTTGAACCATTTTAATGTTCAGTTTAGTTTTACAATAGTTCAACTCATCTTATGTATTTGCCCACCCCTAGGCATACAAGCTCACAAATAAAAATGAAGAGCTGAACCAGTTGTCCTTGCATATAAGATTAATTACTAAATATTATTCAGCATTACCAAATTCAACAAATGTACTCAAGTGTTAGACAAAGAGAGGACAGAATTGATGGTCCAAATTGCATGGTTCTAACACATAGCCTTTAATGAAGTAGTAGTTGCTAAGAATGAAAATAGTGAACATTAAATTTACAAAAAAATTATTACACCAGCAAGACTAGAAGAGATAGCATTCCCAGAGAAAAATTCGAAAAGCACCACGGTATCTTGTTCATTCACTAATCACATTTTAAAAAAATATAAAGAAGCAAAAGAAAATTACACTTCAGGAACTATGTAGATGGTAATAATTTTAGGTATTGAACTTCTAGAGTGGAAGAGTTTTAAACAATCAGCTCTTAGGCAGCACCAACAAATCATCTGAAAAACACATTTATAGGACTAAAATAGATAAATTTGCCTATATTTATTTCCATACCTGACCTCCCAGGTCCCAGAACACAAGTTTACTATTTGCCACTTCAATGCGACCAATATTCAATCCGACGGTTGGAATAATTCGATCAGGAGGAATGCCTTCAATATTTGAGTATACTGACTTCATCTTCTCCAGCAAAGTCTAAATTTAAGCGTTATACAGCAATTCAGAGCAGCATAACAAAGTTCAGAAATTTGCTAAAAATATGGCATTCGAAAGATGATTTACCGTTTTCCCAGCCTTATCAATGCCCAAAATGAGTACATGAAGCTCCATCTTGCTGAACAGGTACTTCCATAGTCCATAAAACAAAGAAAACATCCTTGTAACGTTTAACCTAGATTAACCTTCGAGTATAGAAGAATATACAGTTCATGCCATGTTATTGGATAGCTCTTCCACTCATCATCACTTCAGAATGTCATCAACATTCAGGATTCCAGTGCAAACAAAGGAAGCAAGATACCTTGAACAAGCACGACTCTGATCAGATATTAGACATTTGCATTTCAAGAATTACATAAAAAAAAAAGAGAGAATAATTATTGAATTTTACGATAATTCCTTTAAGAGTCTTGGCAACAATTATTTCTACTTGGTTGATCGGATAATTTTATTTTACTCTAATAATAGACAGAAATTGAACTCCGCAGAAAATTCCAATATTCGATACGGCAGTGTACAAACCTGTTTTAACAACAACACAGCCCCAAAAGCAAGTGTTTTCTGTTTTTCTTAATTTTAAATAAACAATTTCTCGATTGCAAGTACATTGCTTCTAATTAGACGCTTATGAATGAGGCTTCACTAGATCTTAGACTCTTAGCATCACTTCATTCATAACCTACCTACACCTACATGCACGAATAAGCTACTTATGTATATGATACTCAAAATTCCAGAAAGCTCAGATAGTTACAAAACTGTGAAAATCACAATCCATCTGAACCACAGCATGGATGAGATTCGATAGAATTAATTCAGTTGTAACAGATCCGGAAATTGAGGAAGGAAGAAAAAGAGAAGAGGTTGTATGGTTGAAAAGATTTACCGGCAACGGCGAAGAGCTGCGACAGACGGTGGCAGAAGAAAGATCCGATGACGGTGGAATCGGATCAAGAGTGATCGATGCGGTTTCTCAAAACTCTGTTTCGCGCAGGCCGCAGAACTAAAGAAGTAAGGATAAAAGTAAAATGTAATAATAAAAGAATAAAAGAAAGAAAGAAAATAATTTTTTATTATTCAATTTATAATAAATTGTTTACTCAAAATGTATATTGATTATTATAATCAAATATAAAGGCAGTATTTTAAGTCTTACTCAAAAATAAAATTAATAACACCTGGTATTTTAGTACATGATCAATTTGTTGAAAAGTATATTATTATTGAGGTAAATTATGTTTTAGGGTCGTGGAAAATAAAAATTAAAAAACACATCCTTATAAAAAGTTTCATATTAGTTTAATCTATAAAAGGTAAATATATTTTTGTGTATCCTTATTATTAATGATCTTAAACAGTGACTAAAAAGAGCAAATGGTGGATTAATGGGGATAGTTGAACTTAAAAGATAATAAATACATCACTATGATAGTAATCCTAATTAATGTTTACCAAAATGGCAAAGTTAGATATGGAATTGATTTTGAAGGATGCCTATTGTGTTTTAACAACATGGTTAAATCATTGATATGACAGAAAGGCGATGAAGCACGATAATGAAAATTTGTTTTAATTTTTTTCTTTTTATTAGTGATGTTAATATTTTTTTTGTCATTTTTGTTATATTTTGTTTTTCTTTTTATTAATGGTTATGAAGAGGTTGAATTAGGATTAATAGTTTTGAACGTTAATTTGGGTATGATTTTAGGATTCTTGTTTTTAAATGTAATATGTGTAATTCTTCTCTTATAAATGTCATTTTATACAAGTATATTAATGATATTTAGATGCTACCATAAATATAAAAAGATCGGTTCAAGAAGACTAAGAAGTTGCTTAAAAAAAATTATAGTGAAGATCGTAACAAAAAAAATTAGAGAAAAATAAATAAATAAATAAATAAACGTATAAAACAGGCGTCTAAATATGATTATAATGTAAAAAATTATAAGAAACCTAAATTATAAGAAACCTTATAAGGTTTAAACTAAAAAATGTTGAGATTGCTCAAATGGAGAACATTAATGCATCACATATTAAGACTTTTTTTTTTTTTTCCTGCTTTTATCATTTTTGGTGATATTGCGTCAGGATCTCAGGTTGATACTAAGTTAAGATCAAGAGCTAAATACTAAGTAACTAATTCAAATGTTAATATTGAGTCATAGCAATTTGAGTAGCTCATTAGAAAAAGAAATCATTCACACAAGTATCCACATGTAAGACTTTAAAGAAAAAATGACACATAAGGAATTCACATCACCATTTGTTTCCACTAATGTTGAGTTGGAAGCATTGGATGCAAACACTCTCCTTGCACCACTTTAGGTTGCATTGGTACAGTTTTTTACTTCACCTTTTGTTTTAACCTTTTTCAAGTAATATTTTTAATTGTTTGATTTATCAAACTCTAAGTAAGAGAAAAGCTCAATATTAGATCAATATGGTCCTAGACAAAAGAAGACAAAGAGGATATAGTAAAGGTAATGAAGGAGCACCTTATGAAAGCAAAGAAGGACTAAGAGGAGGAACTGCTGAAGGAAGTAAATATTAAATAAAAGAATAGTATTAGAATTTAGGAGACACTATTTATACAATCTCAAATATATGATCCCAATCTCATACACATTTCATAGTTCATATGAAAACATATACTTTATAAATTTCACAATTCATATAATTCAAAAATCTCTTCAATATCAAAAACAACATTTTAAATATCATACTATCAAAATTTAATATCTTTACAATTTCAAACATGTATTCAATCACATTTCTATAAAAAAATCTTAGAAATTGATAACCACTTCACCTGCTGAACTAGGGCCTCTAACCTAGGATGTTATGAAAGATTTTATAGTTAACTCATTTTATCTGAAATGTTTATCTTCAAGACAATTTTCTGAAAGTCAAAGAGTGATATTAATCCAAAATATGAAGATTTAGAATAAGTTATTCAAACATCATCAATTTTTAATATTTTTTTTATCAAATCGAGAAAAATTATTTTCTCAACTATTCTTACCAAAATTAATGACAAAATCATAAGAAAAAGTAGAGAATGAAAGATTTTTATAGCAACTAAAAACTTATTATCATTGAGATCTGAAGGTGGATCTAGATAAGAGAAGTCCTACAAAGCAGAATGAGATTATAAAGATCATCCGTGTGGGACATTTTGTTTCATCAGTGCCACCTTATCCCTCCAACCAAGGTACCTTGCAACACATAATAAATAGCTCACAAAAGCTAATAATACAATGTGAATGGCAATTTAACAACTTTCAAACATAAATCCTAGTATCTTCAAGCCCACTTTATAAAATCAAACCGGGAATAAGTTTCAAACATCCACTCTACATGGTTAAATAAGTTATGACCTTCAACATAACCAAACAAGATGTCATTTTATTTATCCCCTGTTCAAGTATAACACTAGGCAAATGATCTCTCTTAAACACCATTGAGACAAACTACAGTAAATGATCACCTGTACAATATAGGGAAACATTCAATCACTGAAGATCTAAATTTTTCCTCGAACACATCACAAACTATAAACAGGTTATTGATTAATATTTACAACATGAAAAAAATACTATATTAACTGACAACAAACATGTAAAAAGGGCGGGAATTTTCTTAAAAGGAATTTATTGGCATCAGAAAAAAATTCTCATTGACTGCCACTGTTTATTTTGATTTCAATGAGTTCCTCAATAGACTGACGGCATATAGGGCATTTATTGGATTGCATTCGCAGAGCTTTCGCACACTCACTGCACATACACTGGAAAACCAAAACAGAAGTAATATGAGAAAAATGAATAAAAAAATATATATTCTGTAAAGTGATGCAGTAGGAGTGGGTATAATATGTGAATTTAAGTATTGACGGAATGTTGGTACAACTTGACATTCTTACCTTGTAAAAGTCCTAACAATGGGGTTTGAGAATAAGTTGGTCTATAACTTAACAGGGGAAGTGAATAGTTTGGAAGGGTACAATAGGAATCTGTTATTATGCTTCATCTTCTGTTGATGGCTACTCATCACAACTAGTGAGTTGTAACGATATGTTTCTATACTCTAATAATACCATGCTACGCTGATTAAGAAAAAACAGGGTTTGACAATTGAAAAGCGCTCATCAGTTAGTAAAAGTAGTCCAAACTAAGTTGAAGTGTAAAATAAAATACACAAAAACAATTTGCTATTGCTACTACCTGTAACCCACAGTATAAATGTAAGTGCTGATATTTGATCTACGATTTTAAACTATATGCATGACCAATCACATGACATATCAGAACCTTGAAAACAAAAGATGGGAAGGCAGGAGAGGAAGAAAAGAAAAACTAAAACAATATAAGGACCACAGAACACCCATGTTCCTATTAGAAAAACTAACTTTGAGCTCGGTTTTCCATTACCAATCTCATGCAAATACTAGTTTGTTTCCAGGGCTACGAATCCGAATGAACCATAACTAATATTATCCCCATGATATCTTAACTTCAACAAGCGATCTCATGCAAATACAAATTATGCTATTATCCAGGGCTATGTATCTGTGTGAACCATCACTTCTATTATTTGCATGAACCAATACTAAAGCTAGAACCTTCATTTCTTCCTCTAAGCTGATTATATACTCCATATATAAGCACATTTCAAATGAAATCTTACCATATGTCGACAAGGTAAGACAGCTGTATCCTTTGGTTCAGTCATGCATATGACACATTCCTTCCCAGGATCGTTGTCATCAAAATCAGCAGCAGAAGAGCTTGCTATTCCATATAACTCTCTCAACTCATATCGAACACCATCAATCCACAAAATCTGCCTTACTACTTTTATCAGGAAAGGACCAGCATCATTACTTTTCTCTAAGACACCTTGAGTTATTTGCATGTGAGGTGATGCATCTAGCACGGAATCACCCGGAGTTTCATCTTCTAAGGGTGTTTTCAAACTTGTTTCAGCACATATTACAAGAGGAAAGACATCTTCTCCAGGTGAGGGCTTCGAAAGATCATCCAACTCAAAGAAGCCTAGGTCAATTCCAGTTCCTGAAGGCTGGGAAAATGTCTGGCCAACTCCTTTCTGAAAGGGTATTTTGACTGGCTGAAATGCATCAGGAAATAATGGAACAAACCTACACTTTTCTTCTTCTTTGGCAAAGTAGAAGACAGTAATGCTGCCAATCACAATAACAAGGAGCAGAGAATTAGAAAATCTAAATATTCATAAAAGATGCAATATTCACTCAATTTTTTAATTCTCGCATATTACAAAATTCATTTCATACAATTAGACAATCAAAGTATCAAAGAAATCGTAAATTTAACCCACGAACATGTTTATAATGCAAATCCAGGAAGGAAAAGCTGTTGGGTCCAAGTGAAATTTCCTACCAATTGGTTACTCTCTAAGTCTTCCAATGTGATTCAAAAATTTGAAATTATTCAATCTGGAACACCAATTGTAGTTCATGCTTAAAAAACCGCAATGATATTGTTGCAAACTTCATTCATGTTAAAAAATTGTCCTACATATTTTTGGCACATTAAGGAGAATAACACGAAACTCCTACCTATACTCAGGATGTGAAGACTAGAGTTAAATCTGAGCATAGTCTCACTAAAAAACATAGAATCGATGACTTTATTAACGATACTTGGCCACAGTTTGTGAGGCCTAGTCAAGCAAAAGGTACATTGCTGGGTTTCTCATGGATAGTGAGACAGCAGGCACCAGAACCACGAAATGGGCCACCATTGGGCTTGGACACAATTTGCTGTGAAAGACAAACTCTCCACTAACCTACTGCTCCTCCATCATCACACCCGGGCACTGCAAAACCGCGAGAGCGCCACTACTGATGATAGGAATCTTACATTTTTTTTTTCTAATTTCACGATAATTACTTACAATTTTTATTCTGATTTAAAAGTTAAATAAAGAGAGGTACCAATATAGTAGGAATTCAATCAGTATCCTCACGAAGTTAGCGTGCAATCTCAATTCATACATGAATTCTAAATAAAAATGATCCGCGTAAAATAACATAGCATGGCAAAACTTAATTAACCGTGATGTTTACACTCTAAATCATAATCATGTCGTGAATAGCGCAGAATATTGCCTTATGAAGCAATCCAATTTTCAGAGGGATCGGAAAGAAGAGTGAAAAGGCTTACCTGCCATCGTAGACGGCATCGAAAACGAAGGAGATGAGATGATGATCGGGGTTTTCCTGGTCAACCTGGAGGCGCAGGGTGTCTTTGTGGACGTTAACATAGTTTCTTATCTTCTTCGCGGCCTGGTGATCGACGTAGGGCGGAGGAGAGGAGGCAGAGACGCCGGTGGCGGCGGGCCACACGCTAGGTTGAGGGTGGTAGAAAGGTTGGTAGTGAAGGCGATTGGGCGCGGAATTAGCGTAGTTGGGATAGGCACTCTGGTTGGGGTAATAGAAGGAGATGGAATGGGTCTGCGGCAGCGGCGGCTGTGGCGGTGGAGGCAAGGGAGGGGGAGCGGCATAGTTGTTGGTGTGTGGGGCGTAAGTGGTTGTGGAAGGGAGGAAGTAGCCCTGCGGTGGCGGCGGAGCGGGAGGGTGGTGGGATTGGGGAGGGTAATAGTAAGGCGGAGGTGGGAGTGGAGGCGGTGGATTTTGGATGTAATTGTTTCTTCTTCTGCCACTCCATGAGATACCCATGGGAGTGGTTGAATTCAGAATCAGAAAGACGAATTACGACGAAACAGAGCTCCGAATCGAATGAATGCGTGTTGTGAGTGAAATCAAGTCGAACCCAGTCTTTGGTGTTCCTTGCTCTTTCCACGGATTTTCTTCACCTCTCCTTTTTCCCTTTACTTTGTTTCATTTGTTCTATCCTAAACCTAACTATTGCTTGATCAGGTCCTTCCTTACAACCATGTCTTTCGAGGAAAATCATACGAAAAAGGAAAATGAGTTGAAAAGTATATACATGTCATTATTTATTTTTACTAGCCACGTATTAGATAAAATATATAATACTAAAAAAACTTGAAAATAAATAAATTTTGTAAGAATAGTATTAAAAATATTACATGGAAAAAATATTCTCTTTATAATATAAAAAACTTCTAACTCATGTTTGTATTAGTTGTTTTTAAGTTTAAACTATTGTGTATTTTAAATGTATAAATAATAACATTGTCTAATTTAAAAATGACAGAAGTATTTATTGAAAGATATATTCACTTAATTATCAGACAACAATCTTATTCAATAGATTATTATCAAAAACATTATTTTTCAATGTAATTGCATATTTAATACTCGAATTTAAAACTATTTAATAAATATAATTATATAATAATTAATTGATAATATTTTTTATTTTTTATTTTGTATTTTTGGTGATCACGATTTTAGTCAATAGTAAATAAGTTGTTTAAAATAATGTTTTCTTAACAGTTTTCATTATTTTTAGAGACAAATTTGATAAAGTCACTCAAGTTTGATGTTATTAATAAATTGTAGCATTTTGTGTTAGTCATGAAATTGTTTGGTGGTGTTTTTGTTGAGACTTGTTTTCTTAAAGTCGCTTAAATTTAATGTTATTGATAAATTGTAACATTTTGTGATAGTCAAACAACATGTTTGGTGGTGTTTTTGTTTAGAATTGTTTTCTTAAACTTTTATTTTTAAAATGAATTTTAATAATTTAGAACAAGTATTGATAATAAAAAGTATATTGTATCACAATATAATTATCATTGAAAAAATATATTTTCTAAAATAATACTAAAAAACATCATCATATTAAACAAAGCGTGTTACATTTAACATATTGAGTATGAAAAGGTAATTACTGAATATTAATTTAGAGAATTAAGGTTTAGAATAGTACGATATTATAAATTAATTTTTTCCTAATATTGTAAAAGTCAATGCATCGTTTGAGGGCTAATTAATTTAAAAATAACAATAATTAAAGAATAAAAATAAATAAATATTGAATGATAACATATTATTTTACGTTTTTACATAATGTATAGGTCTTGCGAGAATTATTTTATCTTTTTTCTAACAAAAGTTCATGAGAAAAAAGTTAAAAGAAAACTAAACAGAAGTGGTATCCACTCAATTAAAATTATCTTGATGTTTAGCTATGTATTTTTCTTATATTCATTGTAAAATATATTAAATGATATATTTTTTATGCTCCCGTCTCAACATATTCAACTATTACGTAATATATATTTCTTTTGTTAGGAGGTCAGAAACAGTTAAATTAATAATGTATATTATATATTGATTAAGGTGACTCAATAGATGATATTAGAGGTACTTTAGAATACTATTTTTACAAAAAATTCTTTCTCATAAAGCTACAAAAATAAATTTTATTTTATTTACAGCAAAAATTAAACTTGTTATTGCTACTACTATAATAACCATATTTCATCATCCCACTAAGCATTTCATAAGTTATTTTTCCTAAAATAATGGAGTTGTTATTCTTATTTATTGAAAAAAAAAACTTTTACATGTATTTTCTCAAGGCATTACCTGTTAGCAAGTTCAAGTTTTTAAGAAAAACTTTTTGGAATTTTCAATCCTTAAAATAAGGAAGACAGTTAAATATTTGCTTTATGTGTTGAGTGTGCCTTTATATTTCTGTGTTATTTTAATAGGCGAATAAAATTATGATAGAAAAACACTTAATTACTAATTTTACATTAGAAACATGTCTATTAGTTATTCATCATTATATCTCTTAATTTGTCAATCTATTTTTTCTCTTTCAATAATTATAAATATAAATATTATAGATCAGTAAAATATAAAATTATTTACCTTCAGCTCAAAATAAACCAGCATATTATACTTTCCCTTTCTTTCTTATATTACTATTTTTTTAACATAATTCCGATAAAGGCCAGTTGCCTATTAATTATACAAGCAATGGGTGCCAATATTTCTAGGTAAAATATTGATGTCTAACATAAAACATTTTATTATATTTGCTACATTTATTTGTGCCTCCTTATGGTACTCAACAACCTTCTCAAATTACACAAGACAACAAATGTTCCAACTAAAACAAAGTTAAATCACAAATTCTACTTTTTCATCTCAACATTAGAATTCCTGTAATAAGTTGAAGTATGTAGACAAATTTGAATTATATTCCACCATAGAGATGTTGAACGGTGACACCTTAGATTGTAACCCTGTCCTCTGACCTTTGATAAATCTTTGATTGACCCCACATCTTTTTTATTTTTTAAAACAACCCCATTTCTCTGAAACCACAATGTTCAAATTATATGACCATTAACTCTCCATGCTTACTTTCTTATCCAAAATCATTCATTTATATCTATTAAAATAGGTGCAAAGGTAAATAACAGTATAATTTAGAAAGAGAGAAATCAGATAATAATTTAGGTTTCCAATATAATAATTAAATTCATATATATAATTTTGTTTGTTATTCCTTTACACAAGAGAACAAATAATTCTTATGCTTGTACTGATTAAAAATAATTAGTGAATCAAATTAAATCGAAAGAAAGTTGTATTTATTTTATACAAAATTAATCTGTGGTTCAAAATGATAGTTAGACATCTTTAAATAAAAGTGCAAAATATATATATATATATATATATGCAAAATTGAACCCCTTAAATGAGAATTAATAGGAAAATCTATTTTATTACAATTTTATGATTTTACTTTCAGTTTTATTTGAACTCCCTCATGGATCATAAATTTTCTTTATCATATAATTGTTTGTTAGTTTTTATGGATAACATTTTAAAAATGCTAATTAACTTAATTTTTTTCTTTTGAATTTCTATGTTAGTCAGTTTCTTTTTTTTTTTTGGCACGGTTAATTTCGTTATATTTCATGTAATTATCATGTACATTATTTTACTATGAAATAATTTTTTATTATCTTTTTGAGTTTTTTTTCTTTGAAGTTATTATCAAAATGTATGTAAAAGTATTACAAGCAATATTCCTTATAACTTTCCTTTACTAAAAATGAAAGTCCCATTGGACCTGTGTTAAAGTCCTTCCTTTCCAATTGTTATCTTTAATGCAGCATTCGGAATAGAACTGTTCTATATATGTCTTGAAGTCAACACAAAATTGAAAAATTAATAGACTTAATTAAATTTTTATTTTTTTAATATGAATACTTTTTAATTGAGTTATTATAAAATAAATTACTGAATTTCTAAAAATTTCATTTTTTTAATTAAATACCTGTCTTTCCATTCGGTGGAAAGAACAGAGAACACAAAAAGGGTAGCTTCTACTTAATTTCCCGCACAACACGCATTCATTCAATTCGGAGCTCTGTTTCGTCATCATCATCATCTCACTGTTTCTGATTCTGATTCTGAATTGAACCACTCCCATGGGTACCTCATGGAGTGGCAGAAGAAGAAACAATTACATCCAAAATCCACCGCCTCCACTCCCACCTCCGCCTTACAATTACCCTCCCCAATCCCACCACCCTCCCGCTCCGCCGCCACCGCAGGGCTACTTCCTCCCTTCCACAACCACTTACGCCCCACACACCAACAACTATGCCGCTCCCTCTCCCTTGCCTCCACCGCCACAGCCGCACACCCATTCCATGTCCTTCTATTACCCCAACCAGAGTGTCTATCCCAACTACGCCAATTCCGCGCCCAATCGCCTTCACTACCAACATTTCTACCACCCTCAACCTAGCGTGTGGCCCGCCGCCAGTGGCGCCTCTGCCTCCACTCCTCCGCCCTATGTCGATCACCAGGCCGCGAAGAAGATAAGAAACTATGTTAACGTCCACAAAGACACCCTGCGCCTCCAGGTTGACCAGGAAAACCCCGATCATCATCTCATTTCCTTCGTTTTCGATGCCGTCTACGATGGCAGGTAAGGCTTTTCACTCTTCTTTCCCAACCCTCTGAAAATTGTATTGTTTCATAAGACGGTAGGAAATTTGTCCTACATATTTTTGGTAGGAAATTTCACTTGGACCCAACAGCTTTTCCTTCCTGCATTTGCATTATAAACACGTTCATGGGTTAAATTTACGATTTCTTTCATACTTTGATTGTCTAATTGTATGAAATGAATTTTGTAAGATGCTAGAATTTAAAGATTGAGTGAATATTGCATATTTCATGAAATATTTTAGATTTTCTAATTCTCTGCTCCTTGTTATTGTGATTGGCAGCATTACTGTCTTCTACTTTGCCAAAGAAGAAGAAAAATGTAGGTTTGTTCCATTATTTCCCGATGCATTTCAGCCAGTCAGAATACCCTTTCAGAAAGGAGTTGGCCAGACATTTTCCCAGCCTTCAGGAACAGGAATTGACCTAGGCTTCTTTGAGTTGGATGATCTTTCACAGCCCTCACCTGGAGAAGATGTCTTTCCTCTTGTAATACGTGCTGAAACAAGTTTGAAAACACCCTCAGAAGATGAACCTCCGGGAGATTCCGTGCTAGATGCATCACCTCACATGCAAATAACCCAAGGTGTCTTAGAGAAAAGTAATGGTGCTGGTCCTTTCCTGATAAAAGTAGTAAGGCAGATTTTGTGGATTGATGGCGTTCGATATGAGTTGAGAGAGTTATATGGAATAGCAAGCTCATCCGCAGCTGATTTTGATGACAATGATTCTGGGAAGGAGTGTGCCTTATGCTTGACTGAACCAAAGGATACAGCTGTCTTACCTTGTAGACATATGGTAATATTTCATTTGAAATGTGCTTATATATGGAGTAGATAATCAGTTTAGAGGAAGAAATGAAGGTTCTAGCTTTAATATTGGTTCATGTGAATAATAGAACTTATGGTTCACACAAATACATAACCCTTGATAATAGCATAATTTGTATTTGCATGAGATAGCCTGTTGAAGTTAGATATAATGGGGATAATATTAGTTATGGTTCATTTGGATTCGAAGCCCTGGAAACATAACTAGTATTTGGATTGGATGAGATTGCTAAAGGAAAACCGAGCTCATTGTTAGTATTTCTAATGGGAACTAATGGGTGTTCTGTGGTCCTTGTTTTGTTTTATTTTTTTCTTTTCTCCCTCTCCTGCATTCCCATTTTTTTTTCAAGGCTGTGATATGTCATGTGATTGGTCATGCATATAGTTTAAAATCGTAGATCAAAATATCATCACTTACATTTATACTGTGGGTTACTGGTAGTAGCAATAGCACATTGTTTTTGTGTATTTTATTTTACACTTCAACTTAGTTTGTTGGACTACTTGTACTAACTGATTAGCACTTTTCAATTGTCAAACCCTGTTTTTTCTTAGTCAGCGTAGCATGGTATTATTAGAGTATAGAAACATATCGTTACAACTCACTAGTTATGATGAGTAGCAATCAACAGAAGACGAAGCATAATAACAGATTCCCAACATATTGTACCGTTCCCAACTAATCACTTCCGGGTTAAGTTATAGACCAACCTATTGTCAAACCCCATTGTTAGGACTTTTATACGGTAAGAATGTCAAGTTCTACCAATTTCAAAGATGCTCGTGGGAGTTAGATCAGAGGACCTTTGAAAAAGTTGGGGTGTAGAAATTATTTTTAATTTATGTTAGAAGATTAATTCATTTAAGAAATTTTATCCAAATTTAACTATATATTCGTATTCTAATTTCACTTTTTTCGGGCAGCCAAAATAAGGTTTGTTTAATAAGGGGTACCCCAGCCTTTCTTCATGATTTACATCCTCATTCCATCAATACTTAGATCCACATATTATACCCACTCCTACCTGCATCACTTTACAGAATGTCTATTTTTTTATTCATTTTTCTCATATTACTTCTGTTGTGTTTTTCCAGTGTATGTGCAGTGAGTGTGCGAAAGATCTGCGAATGCAATCCAATAAATGCCCTATATGCCGTCAGTCTATTGAGGCACTCATTGAGATCAAAATAAACAGTGGCAATCAATGAGATTTTTTATTCTGATGCCAATAAATTCCTTTTAAAAAAATTCACGCCCTTTTTACATGTTTGCTGTCAGGTAATATAGCATTTTTTTTTTCATTTTCTTAATATTAATCAATAACCTGTTTATATTTTGTATGATGTGTTCGAGGAAAAATTAGATCTTGAGTGATTGAATGTTTCCTCCGTGTCACCTATATTGAACAGATGATCATTTTACTCTAGTTTTTCTTAATGGTGTTTAAGAGATCATTTGTCTAGTGTTATACTTGAACAGGGGATAAATGAAATAACATCTTGTTTGGTCCATAATGAATTATGTTTGAAAGTCATAACTTATTTAACCATGTACAGTGGATGTTTGAAACATATTCCCGGTTTGATTATATAAAGTGGACTTGAAGATACTAGGATTTATGTTTGAAAGTTGTTAATTGGCCATTCACGCATTCTGTTGCAGGAAAGAGAGAAGTGATTTTTTATCTCCTTGGATTGAAGTTACATATTTACTTAAATTAAATGTAACTTTTACAGACACACCCGTAGTCGTATGTGGTATAATGTATTATTAGTTTTTGTGAGCTATTTATTATGTCTTGCAATGTACTTTAGTTGGAGGTACAAGGGGGCACTGATGAAACAAAATGTCCCACACACAGATGACTTTTTTAGTGTCATTCTGCTTTGTAGGTCTTCTCTTATTTACACCTGGAGATCTCAAAATAACTGATTAACGATGGTAATTAAATTTCCGAAGAATATTTCGTTCACTTCTTTTTTTTTAAATGGCTTTGATCAAGGTAACGAGTGGATAATGGAAAAGCATTTTATGACAGAGAAAAAGAGAGTTTTGAACCACAAGCATCTGTTACTGCTTGTTAGGGAAATAAATTGATAGCGAGAGGGTGTGTTTGCCGTGGATACATGTTTTTTTGTCTTCAAACTAATTTTTAAAACAAATTGTGATGGGTAGAAATGTACTTAAACGATTTCTAACCCTCTTAAAACGGTTTTATATTCAATTTCAAATAATTTTTTTTTTTTGAAGTTGGCTCTTAGTCCCTACTGTTATTTTTTGGTGATGATGATTTTTTATTGTTATTACACTCACATTCAATCGTATATTGTTGTACTTTTACTCTTGCAAGCATTATCTGCATTATTATTATTGTGTTCTGTGGTCCTTATGTTGTTTTAGTTTTTCTTTTCTTCCTCTCATGCCCTCCTATATTTTTGTTTTCAAGGTTATGATATGTTTTGTGATTGATCATGCATATAGTTTAAAATCGTAGATCAAAATATCAGCACTTACATACATACACTGGGTGAAATGAATATGCATTGTTTTTGTTTCTTCCTGACTAGTAGCGATAAATGTACTAATTGCTTGGTAGTAAAATCCTTGCAGGTAGTAGCAATAGTGCATCATTTATGTGTATTTTATTTCACACTATAACTTAGTTTGGACTACATGTTATCCAATCATAAACATGAATTATACAGTTAAAAAAAATAAAATGACGGATGTTAACACCCAATTTTGTCCGGACCGGACAAATAAATTATTTCAGATTATAAAACAATATAAAAATTAAAATAAAAGTGCGTCTTATTTAATTTTATTATACTTTGTATTTAAATAAAAAAAAAAGGCTTTGGTCTCATTATATTCTATGAATAAAGTTTTAAAATAAAATTTATAAAAAGAAATAGCAAGATCAGTCTATTAAAAATTTATTGAAAAAAAAAAGATAGTAATTGAAAATATATTGAATTTTTTTCATTAAGAGAAAACTAAAAAAATGTGATAATTAAAAGATAATAATTAAAAAAATAATAATGATTAAAAAACAAAAATAACAAATAATAATAATAATAAATATTAAATAATTAATGATTAAATAATAAAAACAAAATAAAAATAAATATATATATTAGAAAAGGAGAATAAATAATAAAAAAAAACCAAGAAGAAAGGAAGACTGCTTTCAAACTGTTTATTTCTGTTTACTTGATTTGTACGTTCAAGATAATAAATAAATAATAAAAAATAAGAAAAAAATGAGTCAATGGCAGTAGACCCTAATGATCTCACTCCCTAACTTCACGTATTTTGCAAATAATAATTTTGAAACTGCTCAGATAACAACCCATGTTTTCCATTTAAATAAAAATAAAATTAATAATAAATAATGGATTGTTACCGTTGAAAAATGGTTTAAGTATAATTTTTGGGTAGATTCATTTTTAATATTAATTTTAAAAAAAATAATTAAAAATAATAAATATGAATGAGTCAAATAGTGATAATTGAACTATTGGCATTTTAAAAAAAAAATATCAATTAAAATAATATGAAAAAAGAAAAAGAGATATATTAGTCAAAGAAAGAAAAAGAAAAGGACACGGATCATTTTGGTAAAAAAAAAGAGAGAACGAGAGATAATATTGAGAAGAGAGAAAAGAAGAAAACACACTGAGAAAGAAAAAGACTAGGCACCAGGTATATTTTTTTCCTTTTTGCTTGTATATTCATTCATGACATAAAATAAAAAATCACCCCAATTATTTCTATTTCATCAATATGCATCTCCATAAACGCAGAATTCCACAATGTTTCTGCATTGTGTTTTTGCCCTGCATCACCTTTCCATTCCATTCCAATAATCATCAACCAAATCACCTTCTACGCCATGTTAACCCCACTTCCTAAATACACAAACCAAATATCATCCAAATAAAAATAATAAAATATTTTCTTTTATAGGCATTTTTATAAATATACTTGTTCGTTTTTATTATTTGATGGGATTGTTATCTTAATTGGGAAAAATAATACTTTAGAAAAAAAAAAGCTATACTTATTTCTATCAATTTGATTAAAGGTACCGTACGGGCATTGCGGGGTGCTAGTACCTTCTCCGCACGTAACTGACTCCCGAATCTTGGAATCTGGTTAGTAGACATTTTTTTTATTTTTTATTTTTGGTTTTTCTATGGTTTTCCATAATAAACTGTAGTGGCGACTCCAAATCTCTATTTAATTATCTAAATATTTTTAAAATAAATTTTTGATCGTCCCGTCGTGATCCCGATTGTGACAACGGAATACAAGATTATATATTTATTTATTTAAAAATTGAAAGTTGAAAAAGTAAACTTAAAAAAAAATGGTGGTGTGGCTGAGGTGACCCTCAACTTGCCATGATTATGGTGGGGTGGACAAAAATGGAAAAAACCAAACACATATACATAGACTTCCGAAGGGAAAGAGGGAAATGAAACAAATTAAATAAGTCAATGTTCAGGCTTTCAAATATTTTATACTAGTTATCACATGATATATAGACATAGTCTTGATACATTTTTAGGTTTGCAATTGAAGTAACTTGTTAATTTTTGCATGATTGGAATAGGTGTTGGTCCAAATCTAGGTCAACACTTAATCTTAAGTGTAACACATTTCTTAATCATATGAATGACACATTCAGCAAATGTGGTTGTTACTCTCCTGAGAGGTAAAACCATTATCACAATATTGAAGGATATACATATACATAGACTTCCGAAGGAAAAGAGGAAAATGAAACAAATTAAATAAGTCAATGTTCAGGCTTTCAAATATTTGATACTAGTTATCACATGATATATAGACATAGTCTTGATACATTTTTAGGTTTGCAATTGAAGTAACTTATTAATTTTTGCATGATTGGAATAGGTGTTGGTCCAAATCTAGGTCAACACTTAATCTTAAGTGTAACACATTTCTTAATCATATGAATGACACATTCAACAAATATGGTTGTTACTTTCATGAGAGGTAAAACCATTATCACAATATTGGAGGATATAAAAGTGTATTTGATGGAGAGAGAGAAACTAAGAGAAGATAAAATATTACTTCATAATTGGAAAACATTGTGCTAAAGATTCAAAAGGAATTAAATAAGAAATTAGAACTCACTAGGTTTAGGATTGTTAAAATAAGTGTTTGGCCTAAGTTCAAGAGGGGGGGGGGGGGGAGATTAAACCCTTTTTGAATTTTTTTGAATTTTTGTTTTTAATTTGAAAAAATTGGGTTAAAGATTTAAAAAGAATTAAAAAAAAAATTAAGACTCACTAGGTTTTGGATTTTTAAAATAAGGGTTTGGGCTGTATTCAAGGGGGGGGGGGGGGGTGAATTGAACCCTTTTT
>Ga0099824_1001522_pt1 | contig 32771 bp, 19 predicted proteins | sample SiratrowhiteBW_FD_76837 | JGI IMG/M metagenome (GOLD analysis project Ga0099824, IMG submission 76837) | Root nodule microbial communities of legume samples collected from California, USA - Siratro white BW | ecosystem: Host-associated > Plants > Roots > Nodule | place: USA: California... | reverse complement strand
TTGTTTTTAATTAATCTTACTGTTTTTATGTTGTACATTTTTTTTAATAACAAAATAAAAGTAAGTTAGGAAAATAATAAAAAAGAACCTTTTTTTTACATAAACTTTTAAAAATAAAATATTAGATTTAAAATAATTTTAAAAATAATTTTAAAATATATATAATATTTAAAAAAATACATTTAATTAACAGTTTTAATAAAATTTTTACAATAAACAAATATAAATTTTTTCTTTCAGAAAAACGAGATTATATGAAATTTCGAAAAATATGAAACTATCACCAATCAACTTTTAAAATTAGAACTACGTGATCCCTGATTTTCCTTTAGAAATACGTATGACCAAGGTCAATCCTTGTCGGGTTCAAAAACATAAAAAAAATAAAAATTTGTCTATGTTATTATCTTGTTTGTTTATTGTTCATTCTTAGACTGTATTTTTTGTAAATATATATTCATTTGCTGTAATTATTTTTTTTTGGGAAAAATAACATTTTGTAGAACCACACTTATTTTTATTCATTTAATTAAAGGTACCGTCTTAGGACGGACGTTGTGGGGTGCTGACATCTTCCCCACACGTAATCGACCCCCGAATCTTAAATTTGGTTCGTAGGCATTTTTTTTTTTTTTGGTTTTTCTATAGTTTTCCCATAAAAAAGCTATAGTGGCGACTCCATTATCAATATAAACATTTTTATAAAAAAAATTAACAAGTTTGTGATCGCCCCATCGTGATTCCGGTTGCGACATTTCTCTAGAAACGGAAGATCATAATATATTATCACTAAGGGGAAGACCCTACCAGATGTCACAAGAAGTAAGTTGGATAGGTCTAAAAAAGCACAAGATTAGTATAAGTGGAATGTGAATTTAGACGAGATCAATAAAATTATTTAAATATTAGGAAAATATTATTTGACTATTTAATGTCTGAAAATATTTGATAATTTTATGAGTTAATACATTTAACATCCTTTGCTTGTCATTCTGGTTGTCTGGTAACAGAGTTGCACAGAGGAAAAAAATATAATGTCACAATTAACAACAATATAAGGTCACAATTAATCCAAATAGTAGATCCAAACTTCTATCATCATCAATTTTATCAGTTCCAACTTTCTTGCACAACTTTTCCTCTTGATTTACAAGAGAGCTTGTTTCCTTGCACTTTTCAAATTTAAACTTTTTCAAAATCTTCTTGACATATTTCTTCTGACAAATAAATATTTTATACTCAATTTGTTTAATTTTCATTTCAAGAAAGAAACTCATTAATCCAAGATCTGTCATTTCAAAAACCTTCATTTTTTCTGTTTTGAATTCATGAACCAATCTTGTATTATTTTTTGTCAGCAAAAGATTATCAATATAAAGTGAAACTATCAGAACATCATTGACACAATGTTTAACATAAATAGTAGTCTCATACAAGTTTCTTTTTTTTTTTTAGAAAAAAAAAAAACTGATGCTTGGTACATGCTTATCTATCCTATAGTACCAAGCTCTTGGAGCTTGTTTCAACCCATAAAGAGCCTTATGGTGTCTAAGCCAGCAACTGTTGTGACAACTGTTGTGAAAATGTCTGAGTAATCCACATTAGGGATTTGAGCATAGCCTTTCACAACAAATCTTGCCTTGTATTTGTTGATAGAACAATCAACATTTAACTTGGTTATGTACACCCATTTGACTCAATCACTTTTCTATCTTGGTATCAATAAACCAATTCCCATGTTTGGTTCTTCTCAGTTATAAACAATCATTCCTTCATTGCAGCCATCCAATTTTGGTCTTCCTCTGTTGCTCTAAAATTTACAGGTTCACAAACAACAATATTACACCTCTCATAAATATCAGACAATGGTCTAGTACCTCTTACAGGAGCACTATCTTCCACAAAGTAAACATCTCTATTAACTAGGATGCTTTCAGTTTGTGGCTAAAGAATTTTATAGACTTTGTTGACAGTGTTATAGTCTATAAATGCCTAGTGATGCTCTTTTATCAAACTTGTCACGCTTGTTTTATGGAATATGAGTGAAACACAAACATCCAAATATCTTAAGAAAATTTAAAAATGTTGTTTGTAACCATACCAAGCCTCGTATGGTGTATGATCCTTGCCTGCTTTTGTAGAAAGTCTATTTTGCAAAAAAGGAAATAGTTGTATGAGCTACTTCTATCCAAAACTCTTTTCATGCAACATACATCTAGTCATCTTTAAGATGTATTTGTTTCATCTCACCCTATTTTGTTGTGGAGTATAGGGAGTGACTAATTGATGCTCAATGCAAGTTTTCTCACAAAATAAATTGAAGTTTTTTGTTATGTTTTCTCTGTCATTGTCAGATTTTAGAGTTTAAAATTGGTTGCTATTTTGATTTTTTTACTAATTTTAGAGTTTAAAATTGGTTGCTATTTTGATTTTTTACTAATTTTTTGAACTTACAAAATGAACCAGTCACTTCTAACTTGTAGTTTAGGAAAAAAATCGAACAAACTCTGTGAAATCATCAATAAAGGCAAGATAATATTGATTAGCTGTTAATGAAGGGATTTTTTGAGGTATGATATAAGTGTGGACTAACTATAACTTATAAGTGACTTTATTTGCTAACTTCGAAAAAGGCTTTCCCTTTTGCTTTCCAAATTGACAAGATTTGTAGGTTGGTATGTGATCGTCAAGTCTGAAAGATCAGCTGCCATTTTCTTGGACTTCATTTGCAGCAGACCTTAGTGGTGATAATTCTCGAGCCTCTTATCTGATGTTTTCCTTGATTGGAAAAACAACTTGGTCCTCCTCCAAGAGAATTAGAACAAAAGAATTTCCTTCCATTTTTACTTTAAAGATATTATGACTAGCAATACCTCTAATCAAGCAAAAGTTGTCTTCAAAAGTAACTTTGAAGCCTCTTTCAATCAGAGATAAAATTTGTACTTGAACAGCTAGTTATTTGCAACAGTTCCTTGTCTTTGACTGAAATATAATTATCATTACCTACTCTGATTTTGGTGATATTGATTGTCTTTAAATCTTTGAAAAGCTCCTTATCATTGGTCATATGATTAGTGCAACCACTATCAATAAGCCAGTTCTCACTCTCTTCATTGCTTGCAAAACACGTGGCTACAAAAAGTTGATCCTTCTCCTCTTAATCAACAACCTTAGCTTCTTTTTCTTGTTGCTGATTTTTTTTGCTCTTATATATGTCTGCTTCATGTCCCATTTGATTACACTTGATCCATAAATAGCATAGGGTTTCTTCGAACATTTATGGAGGGTGACCCATTTTGTCACAATGCTGATAAGATGGATCGTCTTTCTTTTCACTATTTTCTTTGTTGTAATTATTTGCACTGATATAATTACTAGTTGGATTATTATTCTTTTTGTAGTTTTTAATTTGTTGGCTTTTTGTTAGAAGAGCATCTTCAATAATGTGATCTTTACTCATTAATCTTCACTGTTCTTGGGTGTACAAGGCATGTAGCGCTTCTGTCAAAGTGATCTTAGACAGATCCTTTTTATGTTCTACAATGAAGTGATAGATGCTTCATAGCACTATTACCAAAATTTTCTTAACGATTCTGGAATTTGAAAAATCCATGTGCAACAGCCTTATTGGAAATACTCAACAATTTGTCTGAGTATTCCTTGATTGTCTTAGAGTCTTTCATCTTCATTGCTCTTGGGTCTCTAAGGCATGTAGCACCTTCAACAACATGATATTCCCTCATTAATTTTCATTGCTCTTGGGTCTGCAAGGCATGTAGGATTTCTGCCAAAGTGATCTTAGATAGCACCTTTGTGTTCTCCAACGAAGCGCTAGATACTTTTATACCTTTATGGCACTATTACCAAAATCTTCTTAGCAATCCTGGAATCTACAAAATCCCTGTCCAACAACCTATCTTGCTGACAATACTCAATTTGTCTAAATATTCTTTGATTGTCTCAGAGTCTTTCATCTTTATTGCTCTTGGGTATGCAAGATATGTAACACCTTCAACAACATGATCTTCCCTCATCAATCTTCATTGTTGTTGGGTCTTGAAGGCGTGTAACACTTTTTCCAAAGTAATCTTAGACATATCCTTTGTGTTATCCAATGAAGCACTAGATGTTTTATACTTTTTGACACTGTTACCAAAATTTTCTTAACAATTCTGGAATCTGCAAGATCCCTGCCTAACAGCCTTATCTTGCTGGTAGTACTCAACAATTTGATTGAGTATTCCTTGATTGTCTCAAAATCTTTCATCTAAACTCCGTCTTAAATTTAACACCTGCATGTTTTTAATTATTTCTTCTCTAGCATATTTCTACTTTAGATAATCTCAATTTTTTTTTGTTGATTTGAGTGTCATGATTCTAGTAAAGATGATTGCAAAAATTCTAACAAAAAGGTCTGATGGGGTTGTCTAGGAGTGAAAGAATTTCATAATTTTTTTTATAGTTTCCCAGAAATCCAAAACCTCGAGGGAAGCCTCCATTGTCACAGTTCATAGATCCTAATTTCCCCATTGAAATTGAAATAGTTGTTTGGAAGAAACTTGCTTCAGAGTCCATGTTGTAAATTATAAGTCTAGTAAGAAAAAAACTCTATAATACCAATTGTAGAAAATTATCAAGAAAATAAAGAACAGAATTGAACAGAGAAAAAATATAATATATTAAATGAGAAAGAATGATATTATTTTAATATCAGAAACCTTATAATTTATAAAGCTTAAAAAATAACTAACAACTAACAACATGGTCATAGGAATAAGCCATTCATATAAAATGAGATAAAAAACATGAAAACATAAAACTTTCTAACTTACTTCTTAAGACTAGGAAATCATCAACAAACATAATTAGAACTTATAATATAATTAGAACTTGGAATGTTTCAATCTTGAAGCATTTTTCTATTATTAGCCAACCAATGTGTGTTTTCTATTTGTTTCTTGCAATATGTCATAAGTTTTCTGCATCAAAAAGATTAATTCATAACAACACTAACTATAAATGAAGTATCTGTTGTTAATTGAGTTATAATTTCTTACTCTTTAGAACACTAAGAAAACTCCAAAACTTTGAGTGAGTCAATAACTTAAGGTGTTTTTCGCATCATCAACATGATCTGTTCAATCAATATGAAAAACCTTAAGATTTTAGGTTGAATGTGACATCATTTTTTCTTGTGTGTCTGACTCATATCTCATTATTATGAGATATTGTCAATGTTTTTTCTAACAAGTTATATCAGAACTAATGGTTTATAGTTGAGGTTTCAGGGCGGTATAAACAAGGGAGATTCTCCTTTTAATTCATCAGAGTTGCATCTTGTTTAATTTTTTTTACACACAAATATTTCATTTTGTTTTTTTTAACCTGTATATCAAAGAAGAATGTTACGATTCAAAGATCTCTCATTTCAATATTATTTTTCTTGTCATTAAACTTTTCAAATAATTTCTATGTCTTCTTGTAATAAAAATAGTATTACCTAAATGGATACTACAAGTATTCTCCTATTATCTTTGAATGACAAAAACTAAAAACTTTTGGTTGGTCAACAAAGTTTTTTTTTCTAAACATTAATTTTGTTGTTGGGTGAGTCAAAATCATATATAATGAATTGATACCACCTCAAACTCGACATTTGTGAGTTTTCTTGTTTATATGGTGTTCAATTTTTTAATTTTTACTCAATGTAAAGTTCAAACTCATACTTAAATTTTTAATACAAAATTACCTAGTCATCAATATATTGTCACAGCTCTTTTGCCTTTAACTTCAATGTATGCTCCATTTTCAACCTTCACTTTAGAAAGAATAGTTTAATCAAGATTTCTAAATAGCTTATAATAATAAATAATGTGATTTGTACTACCACTATTAACAAGTCAACTTTTTACTATTAACAAGTCAACTTCTTGTAAAGTTATAAAAAATTATTTTTATAATAACTATTACCTTTAGGTTGTAAAATGGTTAGTGTAATTGTCAAAATTTTATTTCTTATGCAATTTATAGTATTTTTGTTTGAAAAGTTATAAAGTAATCTTGTGTTATTTGTAAAACAATATATTGAGGTTCATTAGCTTATATAAACATTATAGATACAAATATACCTTTGTTTTTGAATTGGACTTGCTTATTCACATTTCTTTATATCTTATACTACTTGACTGACCTAATTTAAACTTAATTTTTGTAAAAGACCGGGTACCAAGGAGACTTGGAAGATGGGAGGTCTAATTCAATGCTTTGGAATGACTTAGCAATTTGTGAGTTATACCATTGTCAGTTCTTGCAGCTTCCTACCCCTCCAGAAATAAGCAAGGTATGACCTTCTAGAGTAATGCTTTATTAGATTATTGTTAACACGTGTATTATCACTAATTTTTTAAAATATTTCAACATGATAAATATCATCTTTTAATGTGTCATGAATAGTTCTATTTGAAATGTTTAAAATCCCTTTTTACATAAAATTTAAAAGATAAATGCAATCATAAAATAACAATTACTACATGGATTAATAAGATGCTTGTCATAAATACATGAGTTCAAAATGAAGGTTTTAATTCACATAAGACATATTTTGCAGAAACAAATACAAGTTAGAATTTACTATTAGGTTTCACAAAATAAGAAATTGTCATTAGCTTTCCCTACATAAAACAGATACTTAGACCGGCTTACATCAATGGGGGAAAAGGCATTTTGGCATTGGCATCAAATGGTGATCACCTAGTTTGGAAGTGGCCTTCTAACAGCCTTAACCTGGATGGCAGGGTAAGTAAAAACATAAAATCCACTTTTTTTAATATGAATTCTCCCTCTCCCACCCTGCCTTCATATTTGTAGTCCTCTTACTTTGTAGTTGAATTAATTATAAAATATAATTAATAATTGTAGGCAACTACACAAGTTTCTGCTCACATTTGGCAACCAGGAAGTGGCTCACAATTGATGAGCAACAAACTTAGAAGTACTTAGAAGTTCATATAGTGGAGATCCAATTTCTTCTTTTTCATTGTCAAATAACAGTCTATATCTCATGTCAACATCAGGGGAACAATCTACTTATTCAGCATGTTCTCATTTAAGGTAAAACTAGAACATAAAAGAAATGTTCTTAATTTATATGAAATTGTTTAATGTTAATATTTTAATATTATTGTGGAAGGTTTGGTTCCATCCCTACATTCATAAAAGTTTTATAGAAATTATCATTATGCATAAACTTTTTTTTTGAATCAAATTAATTGATTTTTCATTTTGTTATTATGTTGTGTGCCTTTTTTGATCTTGTGCTTATTCATCTATAAACACTCTTTTTTTTATTTGATATCCCGCTACCATTTACAAGTTTGCTATTACGTGTTTACAATGAAATTATGATATGTCTAATCATGTTAACACTGTTCAATAAATACAGCCTATGGCGAATTTCTTGCCACCACTACCTATGGCAACTTGTCTCGCCTTTTATCCTCGTGATAATAATATACTTGCTGTTGGTATGAATGATTTCAGTGTAACTATATACCATCTTCGTACCTATAAGGTATATATCTTCCTTTATCTTTCAGAAAGATATGCTTCATCACCTATTTCAAAGAGGTTGAAGGTATTTTTTTTGTATCTTACTTTTGTATAGATTATAAGAAAACTTGAGGGTCACTCTAAAAGAGTTTCCGATCTTGCATTTGCCTGCAATTTTGATCTGCTTGTTTCAGTTGGTGTAAATGATCAGGTTAGTATTTAATATTTATCATATGCATATAAGCTAATTGATTTTGCTGGTTAGTTCCATATGAACTTGAATTGTCATTATTTTGATTATCTCTTGTAGATTTTTGTACGGAACACCAATGAATAGAAAAAATAGAAAGAAAAGTACTTGCAATGATATGGACAAAGGGTGCTAGAAGTACTCTCTAAAACATATGTTCAATTTTACCTAGATGAGAGGCATTTTCTTGTTGTAAAAAAGGACTATCTTACAATGTTCGAAGCAACAAATCTCAAATGTTGCAACCAGGTTCTCTTTTTTTTCCCACTTACCATATGGTTTTTCCTATATATAGTGAGTTGTTTCTTACTTAACAAATGTACAAACTTTTGTTTCATGATAGTGGGTTCCAAGAGTTGCAGTGGGTATCTCCCAAGCAACTTTCTCATCTGATGGTCAGGCTGTGTATGTCGGTTTTGTTGATGGAAATGTGGCAATACTTGATACCTTAAAGTTTCAAATACGTTGTAGGATTAATCTCTCGACTTACGTTCCTACAACTCCAAGGTATGTTTTTCTTCTTTTTAAGGTAACAATTTCTAGGCATGCCTAAGTATATGCATTCATAATAAATAATAATATCATCTTACCAAAAGAGAGTTTCTGTAAACATTTTTTTTGGTCTGTGCATTATGAATTGTCATTATCCTTCATTTAGACTTTATTCGATAGTCTTAAGAAAAAAATAATAATGAATTTAAATAAAGTAGTGTAGAAAGTAACTACGGATTTGAATAAAAAAGTTACATATGATTTGATTGATATATAATAATTTTTTATATTAATATATTTTTTTAAAAATGTATAAAATAAAATTTAAAAATAATTTAAAATTATTTTTAAATAATTTAATTTATTTAATGTATTATTTATTTTGCTTTAATCTACTTATTTTATTATAAAAACATAAAATAATAATTAATTATATAAAATATGTAATTGATTATCTTTTTCAAGTGTATAATATTTCTTTATAAATATTTTTCATATGTATAAAAATATAAGTTATAAAACTTTTGTCAGCTGTATTTTTTTAATTTTTAAATTCTTGAAATTTACACTTTTGTTCTGTCTTTCTCTGATCAAGGATGGGATGTTTTGTAGGTTGCATGACGTTTTATATTCTAACTTTGACACAATTGGACACCAAAAAAAACTAATAGCCACTTTTTAATTTTTAAATATGGCATATTTCCTTGGCACACGTTATAATTATATTATTTGTTATCTGTCTATTCCAGTTCCAGCATTTCTCCACTAGCCATTGCTGCGCATCCACATAAGCCAAGCCAATTTGTTGTGGGGCTCACAGATGGTAGGGTTTTTGTGTTTGAGCCTCAAAAGCCAGAAGATTGAACGTGTTTAGCCTTTCCAAGGTTGTGAGAGTCAATGAACGTGTCAAAAATAATATAAGTGACAAAAGATTTAAAAAAACAGTAATCAAGAATTGGAGAAAATAAAAGATGACAACATTGTTATCGTTACTCTTAATTATCTATTACTACTTTTTTTTATTCATTCTATTTTGAATTGTCCTTAATTACATGATTGTGATATATTTCTAATTATCGTGTTATGGTCCAAATTTTTCATTATTTAACTAAAAGAATTAATATTAAAAATAAACATTAATTTAGTCTAATTGTGTTTTAAAGATGATTATCATTCGATCATTAACTATGAAAGCGCCTAAGGAAAACAAAATAGTTTTTTTTCAAACTATAATTTATTTTTATTATTTGCTTTCACTTTAGTTATGAAATTATATAATTATTTTTAATGTATTTCTCTTAATATTTTTATGGGAAATAGTGAAAATATTTTTTTGTTTTTTCCTATTTTTTAGAATTATTGAAAAAATAGAAGAAATGAACACGTTTAGAAATTTGAAGTTAAAAGTGAAAAATAAGATATAATGTTTTCTCAAAATAAACAATCCTTCTTTTACGTTTTTCTATCTCATTTAGTTTTACTTTAAACATTTCAATAAATTCATTATTAAGTTCCGTCCATATGCATGATTTTTCTACATTTTAGAAGATATAATTAGTAGCAGAAGACTGGAATACTATAGGGTGAATAAAAAGTGGGAATACAAATAATATACTAGGAATAGAATGCTTTCCACCATTTATTGTTTACCATCTATCATTTCCTCCTTTTACTATTAATTACATATTATAAAGTTATATAAACTAAGCCAGTGAAATATTTTTATGTTTTTTTATACTTACAATGTTAACCATAATATTTGTTTTTATACATCCACAAATTTAGTATTATTTTTTGTATTTATTCTTAAAAATTATAAAATAAAATCAGTTTTTCTCATTAATTATTTTCATGTGTGTGAATAGTAAGCAAATGAGATAGACACTTGGAACTAATAATTGGTAATGGTAACTGTTCATTAAGCTAATTACGAATATTGAATATTATAGTTTTAGTTTATGTTGATGTATTTTGATGATGACGTGAATGTTTATAACTTTAATATTTGAATGATTGAAAATTGTGCATCTGGAAATGAATAAGGTAAGAATATTGTATTACATTCATTGTTAATGTTAACCTTGATTCAAATTTAAACAGTTTTTCAAAAATGTTTTAATAGATTTTGAAGCACAGATTAAACGATTATAATTTAAGGCACAGTTAAACAAATATTTTTAAAACAATCAATTAAGTTGTTCTGATTAGCTTTCAAGAAATAACTAAAGGCAAAATAATTGATCCTCTCATAATTGAACTCTCATTTGATTGATTATATGATAAAATATTTGATTAAATTATTATGTTTATAGATAAAACCGATTGATAAATAATTGATTATCATTAAATTATAAAATATTTCCTATAAACTTTTTGCATTGTTTTCTTGAGTTTAATAATTGCATTTGATATTACAAATCTTATTACTTCAAAAACAAATCCAAGATAATGAAAAACAAATATCTTACCCCTTTTGAGAAAATTTTCTTACGAGGACAGTTGGTGACTTTAATATTATAATATTATATATTTTGATTTTAATTTGTTAAATATTTTTCACTTTTTATTATTTCTTTCCAAAACTATTGTGTGCTCTCATTTGCAATAGATAATTTAAGTCGCTATTTTGTAAGATTCCGTAAAATTTATTATTTAGAGTTAAATAAAGCTTAAATATTAAAATATTTTTTATAAACAAAAGATAATTTAGTAAAATTATTCAAAATGTAATTCTTCTTTCATAAGGATTTAAAAGTTTAAAATATAACTAAATAAACATCAAATAACTACTCTGACATAATTTTATTATCAATTTGAAATATATCATCTCTTATAATAACATAATCTGCTCACATGTAATACACGATTATCACATATAAGAAAAAAAAAAACACAAACAACCACACAAGAAAGATAAGCTAACTATTTAGAACATGCTTAAAATAAACATTCCAACATTTACAATTAAAAATCAAAGTCACATTTCAACATTTCATAGACATTGACTTTACTTCCAAAAGACTCACATTGAATTAGACCAAAGTCAGTTCTCACTCTCTTCACTGCTTGCAAAATTATACGTGGCTACAAAGAGTTTATCTTCCTCCTCTTAATCAACAACCTTAACTTCTTTTTCTTGTTATTGATTTTTACTCCTGCATATGACTGCTTCATGTCCCATTTGATTGCACTTGATGCATATAACATCGGGTCTCTTGGAACATTTAAATGGAAGGTGACCCATTTTGTCATAGTGGGTAATTTTTCTTTTACCCCTTTTCTTTGTTGTAACTATTTGCACTATTCTAATTACTAGTTGGATTATTTTTATTTTGTAGTTTTTAGCTTGTTGGCTCTTGATTAAAAAAGTACATTCAATAACATGATTTTCCCTTATCAATTTTCATTGCTCTTGGGTCTATAAGGCATGTAGCATTTTTGTCGATCTTAGACAGATTTTTGTGTTCTCCAATGGAGCTATAAATGTTTCATACCTTTCTAGCATTATTACCAGAATTTTCTTAGCAATTCTGAAATCTGCAAAATCTCTGCCCAACAGCTTTATCTGGCTAGCAATACACAACAATTTGTCTGAGTTTTCCTTGATTGTCTTAGAGTCTATCATCTTTATTGTTCTTGGGTCTACAAGGCATGTAACACCTTCAAAAGCATGATCTTTCCTCATCAATCTTCATTGCTCTTGGATCTGCAAGACATGTAGAAATTCGGGATCTTAGACGCATCCTTTGTATTCGCCAATGAAGCTCTAGATGCTTTATACCTTTCTGGCATTGTGACCAGAATTTTCTTAGCAATTCTGGAAACTGTAAAATCCCTGCCGAATAGTCTTAGTCTTATATTGTTGGCAACACTCAACAATTTGTCTAAGTATTCCTTGATTATCTCAAAGTCTTTCATCTTTATTGTTATTGGGTATGCAAGGCATGTAGCACCTTCAACAGCATGATCTCCTCTCATCAATCTTCATTGCTCTTAGGTCTGCAAGACATGTGACACTGCTGTCACTTATTTCTTAACAATTCTGAAATCTGTAAATTCCCTGTCCAACAGCCTTATCTCGTTGGCAATACTCAACAATTTGTTTGAGTATTCCTTAATTGTTTAAGAGTCTTTTATCATTTGAAGTCTAAACTCCCTCATTAAATTTAGCACCTACATGTTTCGAATTCTTTCATAATATTTGTCTACAACTTTCTAGAGATCCAAAGCTTCAAGGTAAGCCTCCATTCTGACGTACCAGAGATCACAATTTTTCCTATTGAAAAATGGAAGAGTTGTTTGGGAGAAATTTGCTTCAAAGTCCATATTATAGGTCTTTTAAGAAAAAAAACTCTATGATATCAATGGTTTGGAGATTATCAAGAAAATAAAGAATAGAATTGCACAAATAAAAAAAAATATAATATGTTGAACAAGAAAGATTGATTTTGTTATTTAACATCAGAAACCTTATAATTTATAAAGCTTAAAAAAACAACTAACCACTAAAAACATGATCCTAGGAATAAGTCGTTAACAGATAACAATAAAAAACACCCAAAACTTCCTAACTGACTCTTAATACTAGGAAATCATCAACAAACTTTCGTGAAGCATTTTCCTACCATCAGCCAATAATTGTGCACTTTTTGTTTGTTTCTTGCAATTTATACATTAAAATGTTTAATTCACATCAATAATAACTATATATGAAGTATCTATTGTTGATTGAGCTATAATTTCTTACTTTTTAAAACATTGAGAAAACTCCAAAATTTTTAGTAAGTCAATAATCTAAGATGTTTCTCATATCATCAACATGATTTGTCTAATCAATATGAAAACGTTTAAAAAGATTCAAACTTTTAATTTGGTTGAATCTTATTTCAAAATTAATTGTCTCTAATGTATCTAAGAATCATTTTTGTTTCTTGAAAGTGAATTAGACTACATAATGCATATACTTAACTTGGTTGAACCTTTTCCAACAAGTGGTATGTATCAAAGTCGATGGTTTATGGTTGAAACATGCTCAAACAGAGGTTTCAGAGAGTTACAAGTGAAAGAGATTCTCTTTTTGATTCATCAGAGTTGCAGCTTGTTTAATTTTTTTTACATACAAATATTTCATTTTGCTTCTTTTTTTAACTTGTAAATTAAAGAAGAATGTCACGATTCCAATATCTGTCATTTCAAAATTATCTTTCTTGTCCTTAAACTTGTCAAGCAATTTCTATTTTCTTGTAATAAGAATAGTATCAACCTAAAGGAATATTACAAATATTCTCCTCTTATTTTTGAATGACAAAAACTTTTGGACAATAAAAGATTTCTTCTTCCAAATATTAATTTTGTTTTGGTCTTGGAAGATTCAACAACAATGAGAGATTAATCAAAATCATATATATAAGAGATTAACATCACTTCTAATTTGACATTAGTGGATTTTTTTCTTTATATATTGCTTAATTTTATTATTTTTATTCAATGTAAGACTTAAAATCATATTTAGATTTTTAATACAAAATTATCTTATCATCGATAGATTGTCAGAGCTCCTTTGCCTTTAACTTCAATATATGCTCCATTTTCAACCTTCACTTTATAAAGAAAGAATAGTTTAATCAAGATTTCTAAAATGTTTATAATAATAAGTCATGAGATTTGTACAATCACCGTAAATAAAACTTTTTGTAAAATTATCAAAACATGATAAGAAAATATCTTATCCTCTTACAATTGGTGTTCAACAACCTTGACTTTAATATTGTTAGGATATGCTGCATATCCTTTTTGTGTCCTAAATGACCATACCTATGACACCTGGGATCTGGCCTCCACCAAGATTGCTTTTGTGGATGATTACTGTTTTTTTCTTCTTTTTTCTCTGTAAGGACATGGTGCCTAAGTATTACTACTCTGACTATTGTTTTTATTGCTTGCTAATCCTTCAAACTTGTTTTTGTTATTATTGTTGAAAATAAAGGTGTTTTGTTTCTAGAGTTTTCTATAATTAATAAGATAGCTGGGAGAAGTTTACAATTAATAGGATAGTTGGGAACTTTTAAATTAATTAGGAGTCTAGAATGTATAGAGCTAATCATTTGTCATTTGTATCAAGCTATTTTGAGAAGTGAAAGTATTCTAAAGTTTCTTTCCTCTTTTCTTAAATAATTCTCCTTTGTTTTTTATGTTATTCTTCTTTGATTATATTTTTTTCACTTTTGTTTGTTCGATCTTGGGCCAGCAGACTTTCTCTTTTTTTTGTATTCTTTTATATTTTACATGGTATTGGAGTCATAAGGGCTCTAGTATGTGTGTCAAGATCCCTTTGTGAAAAAATCAACTAGTGCTTTAAAGGTGGATTCAATTGGTCGTAGTGGACTTAGTATTGAGCTCTTAAATTAGTTCAACTACAGGGTATGGAGGACTTGTATGGAGTCTTATCTCATTGGTGAAAATTTGTGGGATGTTGTTGATGGGAGTAATACAAGTTCTCCTACTAACGAGTCAAGAAACGTCAATGCACTCAAAAGATGGAAGCAATTGAATGCAAAAGCAGAGTTTGTGTTGAACAGATCGATTTCTCATGGCTTGTTCGATCACATCATGCGGTGCAAATCAGCCCTGTAGCCAAGATGATTTCAGTTCGCATGGTGTTGGCTATAGCAGCATTCCATGATTGGAAATTATGGCAACTTGATGTGAAGAATGTGTTCTTTATAAAGGGAGCTAGATAAAGATATCTATATGGAACAACCTCCAGGTTATGTTTTTAACTCCCATCCTAATTATGTATGTAAACTTAAAAAGGCTTTATTGTTTGTTTTTCAAAATAGGAGGATATAAAATAATAAAAATGAACAAAATTGAATGAAGATGTATGAAGAAAAAATATATTGTTGTTTCTTTTTCTCTGAGCCTTGAACAATTTACATTTATAATATTTGAAGAAAGAAAAAATAACTGATTGAAATTACTCTCCTTAAAGTTTAGGAGTAGTTATAAAAAAAACTGAAATACTTTATCCTAACATCTAGGAAACAATTATTCTAATTAAAGAAAGGACGTATTCAGAAACTGAAGTAAATCAATGTGCAATTTCAAAAACAAATATCTAACACTCCTCCTTGATTTTGGAACTGTAAACTTCAATCTTCTGTCTTGAGTCTTCAAATCTAAGACAACTTCCTTGCTACATTAAACTTCTCTCAAGAAATAGTATTTGATCTTTAAATATTTAGTCTTCCCATGAAACACATGATTGTTGGAAATTGCAATGGTTGCTTGATTATCAACATTGATAATAGTTCCATCCTCCTCATTAAACTTCAAATCTACAAGTATTTTTCTAATCCACAAAGCTTGATTAACAACAACAACAGTTGCTATATATATTTTACTTTAGCTGTGAATTGAGCCACCACTTCTTTTTGAATTCCAAGAGAAATAACCAGAACTAAGACTAAACAGATAACCTGAAGTGCTTTTCATATATCACAAGAACCTGCCCAGACGGCCAGAAAAAAATTGAATCGTTGTAGCTTGTTGACACATCCCCTTTGAGAAAGGTATATTATTTGCCTTCCCAGATTTCACATTACTGTTGTTTGCATCAGAAGCTTCATCACTTTGATACTTTGATTGTTGAAATACCGGAACCTTCAAAGCATTACTCGGCCTACTTCCACTAGCATCTTGGTAAGGTTCCACAGGACTATTGTTGGTATTAAACTTCCATGAGTACAAATCAAGAACACTGTCCTCCAAACTCTTTGAGAAAGTAAATTTTTTTTCAGTCTTCCCAACCACTTCACTGGACTTATTCCTTTCCCCTATAGAAGCAACAATTTTCCATTTGCTTTCTTCTGCAACATTTCTACCAGTTCTAGATTCTATCTCCTTCACAATCAATTATTTAGAAACTTCAATACCGTCATGAGAATCCAACCCATGATTTTCCACTACTGGCTTTCCATGATTTTCTACTACAGGCTTCCTAGACTGCTTCCCGAGTTGATAAATTTCACATATTCTATCTCTAGCTTCAACATAAGGCAAACTCTGCACTAACTCATTTTTATGCATGAAGTTAAGTGCAGAATAGTCAAAATGCCCTAACCTTTCATTCCAAATCAGCTACAGAAGAGTAAGCGAGTTCTGTTTGCAAGTTTACAGAGAAGCTTTTGCCCTTCACCTTTACTGACAACAACTTAATGCCAATAGTATCAAAAATTTCATAGGTTTTATCCTCGAAGACCACATCATAATCTTTCTCTAAAAGATGCCCAATACTTAGCAGATTTTGATCAATTTCAGGGACATATAGAACATCGGAGATTATTCTTGTACCTGAGCCATAATCAATGGCAATATCACCTATGTCTTTGACCTCAATATAGTCTCCATTCCCAATTCTGACTTTTGAAGAGTGAGTTCTGTCCAGCTTTACAAACATGCCTTTATCATGAGTTATGTGATGAGTGCATCCACTGTCAATCAACCATGCTTCACTAGTGATGTTTTTAGCAAAGCAAGTTGCCACAAAAAGATGTTTCTCCTTCTCGTCATCGGTCTCTTGAGTAATTTGCGCCCCTTATTGCTTTCTTTTGCATACCTTCTCCACATGACCCTTTTGATTGCACGACCTATACACCACATCGGGTCTCCACCAACTATGGATGAGAAGTTTTTTTGCAGTGTTGATATGCTGATTACTTCTCATTCTCGTCATTGCCATCCTCATCCCTTTTCTTCTCATTTTTTCAGTCTTTCTTCTTTGCTTTGTAATTCGGTTGTGACTTTGCTAGAAAAGCTCCTTCAGTACTCAACTATTCTCTCAACATTCTTCTTTGTTCTTGGGTTTGCAGAGAGTTCATCAACTCGATTAGTGAAATCATTGTGAGATCTCTTAATTCTTCAAGTGATGAGAGCTTTGCTTCAAACCTCTCTCCGAGACTCACCAACACTTTTTTTACGATCCTTTTATTAGGTAAATCTTCACGTAATAGTCAGATCTTGTTGAAGACTGCCAAGAGCCTATCAATATATTCGTTGATGGTCTCGACCTCCTTTATTCTTAGCATCTCAAATTCTCTTTTGAGATTGAGAACTTGCATCTGCCGAGTTTTTTCATTCCCTTGAAACGTCTCTTGGAGAGTGTCTCATACTTCTTTAGCTGTTTCACAGGCCATAATTATAGTGAATACAACATTAGAAATAGCAGAGTGAATACAGGTCTTGGCCTTCGATCTTCTTATTGCTTCATCATTATAATTTCTGATTTGAGCTACAGTTGGATCTTCTTGTAGCGACTGGATTTCAGACATCACAACATCCCACAAACCACTCGCTTCTAGATAAGACTTCATTTTAGCATACCATATTTGATAGTTTTTTCCAAAGGTGATGCCATGAAGTTTTCAGCCACGGGTGAAGTTTTTGTTTTTCTCAAAAGGTTTCTCACTGGTTTCCCTCTGTTGTTTTTTTTTTCTCGTAGTCTCACACACAGACCCTTAAGAACTAAGAGCTCAGATGCCAATTGTTGGTTTTTCAGAATAGGAGGATATAAAATAATAAAAATGAATAAAATTGAACAAAGATGTATCAAGAAAAAATATATTATTATTTCTTCTTATTTCTTGAGTCATGAACAACTTACATTTGTAATACTTGGAGAAATTGACTGAAATTACTCCCCTTAAAGTTTTTAGGAGCAGTTATCAAAAACTGAAATACTTTATCCTAACATCTAGGAATTAATTAGGAACAATAATTATTAAAGATGTATTCAAAAACTGAAACAAATCAATGTGAAATTTCTAAAACAAATATCTAACAACTCTATGGGCTCAAGCAAGCTCCGAGTGTATTGTATGCTAAAATCTCTCAATATTTACAATTTTGTAGCTATCAAAACTTTGGATTTAGACCCTAGCTTGTTTGTTAAAAAACAAGGAAGCTTGCATTTTGTTCTATTGTTGTATGTGGATGATATAATAATATTTAGGTATTCAAGTGTGAGTCTAAGTCTCACATTGGATAGGAATGAAAAAATTGAGCAACATATAAGAAAGAAGACCCACAAACCCATCTCGAATGCCTTAAGGTTTTGGGTTGAAGGTGGTGTCATTTCCTTATGTGTGGTTTGACTCAGTTCTCATTCTTGTGAGATCTCCCCGGTTTGCCCCCTCGGATTCTCCCAACAAGTGGTATCAGAGCGGTTAGTTTACGGCTTAGACGAGTACAGTTTGACCCTGTACCGAAAGTCTTCCTGATGGAGATTTCAGGCAAGCATGTCCCGTATAAGTGTGTGAACGGCAGTACAAGTGAGGGGTCATGAGTAATGTACTCGGGGTCAGTTGCTTTCGCTTGAGGGGAAGTGTATCAATGTGGAAGAGAAACTCTCACTTGAGGGGGAGATTTTTAGGTATTCAAGTGTGAGTCGAAGTCCCAAATTGGGTAGGAATGAAAAAATTGAGCAACATATAAGAAAGAAGACACACAAACCCAACGCCTTAAGGTTTTGGGTTGAAGGTGGTGTCATTCCCTTATATGTGGTATGACTCAGTTCTCATTGTTTGAGATCTCCCCGGTTTCCCCCTCGGATTTTCTCAACAAGTAGTATTAGAGTAGTTGGTTTACGGCTTGGGCGAATACAGTTTGACCCTGTATCGAAAGTCTTCCAGATGGAGATTTCAGGCAAGCGTGTCCCGTATAAGTGGGTGAACGGCGGTATAAGTGAGGGGTCATGGTAATGTACTTGGGGTCGATTGCTTCCGCTCGAAGGGGAGTGTATCATTGTGGTGGAGGAGGGACTCTCACTTGAGGGGGAGATTGTTAAGTATTCAAGTGTGAGTAGGTTTGCAGATCTTCTTTCTTATATGTTGTTCAACTTTCTCATTCCTACCCAATGTGGGACTTGGACTCACACTTGAATACCTAACAATAATAACAGGCAATGGTACAACGGAATTTGAAAAGCTTCATAATGAGTATGCCATCAGATTTGATATCATGAAGTTGGGGGAGTTGCATCACTTTCTTGGCTTAGAGGTGACAAACTTGGCAAGTGGTATCTTTCTTTCTCAAGAAAGTTATGCCAAAAAGTTAGTTGAATGATTTGGGCTAAATCAAAGCAAAAAGTGTTCAACTCCACTAGAGGCAAACATGAAGTTAAGACGTGAAGAAGGATAACTTTTGGTCAATCCGCAGCCTTACCGTGCTTCTACATTTAACTATCACAAGAACCGATATTGCTTTTTCAGTTGATTTGGTTAGCAGATTTATGCAGTCACTGAGAAAACCTCACTTAGAAGCAGTAAAAAAGATTTTTGAAATATGTCAACTCAACTCTTTGACATAGGTCTCTATTTTTCAAGAAGAAAGTTATCTCCTCTCTAGTTGGTTTCACCGATGTTTATTTTGGCAGAGACTTGGATGATCTGAGATCCACTTCAGGATATGTATTTCTTAGTGGCGGGACAAGTATTTCTGGGTGTAGCAAGAAACAAAATTCAGTCTCTTTGTCAACTACAGAGGCAGAGTACAAAGTTGCTGCTCTTGCTGCTTGAGAATCCATTTGGCTTCAAAGACTTGCAAACGATTTACATCATCCTATAACTAAGCCAACTACACTTTTTGGAGATAATCATAGGGGCTCTCAAGCTCACTTATCCAATATTTCATGCAAGAACCTAGAATATTGAGATCAAGCATTACTTTATTAGAGAAAAGGTTTTTGACAAGACCATTGACACATTGGAAGTGCAAAGTGAGAAAAATATTGCCGACATTTTCACAAAGTCGTTTTCTAAGACTTCCTTTGAGTTTCTTCGTGTGAAACTCGGGTTAATATCCAAAATATCACTTTAAAGTTGAAAATAAAGTTGATTTTTTTCTAAAGTTTTCTATAATTAATAAAATAAGTTAGTTGGAATAATTCTACAATATTCTAGAGATGTCCAAAATTAATAGAGTAGTTGGGAGATGTCTACAATTAATAGGGTAGTTGAGAATTTTCAAATTAATTAGGAGTAGAGTGGTTGGGAGATATCTACAATTAATAGGGTAGTTGAGAATTTTCAAATTAATTAGGAATCTAAAATCTTCTCATGAGTACTATAAATATAGCCTTATTTGTCATTTGTATCAAGCCATTTTGATAAATAAAAGTCCATTTCCTCTCTTTTGGAATCATTTTCTTTTATTTTTAAGGTCTTTGATTATAGTCTTTCACTTTTTTGTTGTTCGATCTTGAACCAGCAAGTTTTTTTCTGTTGATCTTTTATATTTTACAATCATTGTCAATTTTCAACTTGAAAAGCACTTTCTATATATTCTTTTGTGATCTCCAAAGTTGTTAGAAGCTTTAAAGCTATGAGGTACAGTTGCAATAATGTTTTCAACAATTTTGGAATCAAGAAACTTAGTGCCTAGCATTTACAATGCTAAACAATTTTTCAGAGTACTTTTTGATGGTCTTAGACTCTTTTATTCTCTACAAAGTTTCTTATTAAATTTAACACGTACATGCTTTGTAACATGCTTTGTATTCTCTGATCTGCTGCATATTCTTCTTTTAGATAATCCCAATTTTTTTTTATTTGAGATTCATGATTCGGATGAATATATTGTGAGACACTAGCAAATATACACCCCTTTACCATTCTTTTCTTTGTAGTTTTTAATATGCGTATCTAACAAGAGAGGAATATCATAATTTTCTTTTATGACTTCCTAGTGCCTAAATTTTTCTGATTTTTATTTGTATTGGGAGTGGGGTTGTAAATGAATACAATTTGGATCATAATATTTTGAGGCCCATAAATTTTTACACTTACATTATGTATACTATTTTACTCTTTATCTTCTATTTTTTTTATAAATATAAGAATTTATTTTTATAATAATTATTATCTCTAAAAGTGGATTGCGGTTGGTGTAGTTGTCAAAACTTTATTTCTCATGCAACAATTTATAGTATTTTTGTTTGAAAATTTATAAAGTAATCTGGTGTTATTTGTAAAACAATATATTGAGGTTCATTAGCTTATATAAACATTATACATACAAATATACCTTTGTTTGCTTTGTTTTTGGATTGGACTTACTTATTCACATTTTTTATATTTTTTATATATTTTATACTATTTGATTGCCCTATTTTAAACTTGATCTTTAAAAAAGACTGGGAAAATAAAAATTTTTGAGTTATCCCATTGTCGGTTCTTTCAGCTTCTCCGGAAATAAGCAAGGTATGACCTCTTAGGGTAATGCTTTATTATTAGATTATTCTTAAAATGTATATTATCACTAATATTTAAATATATTTGAACATGATAAATATCATCCTTTAATGTGCCATGGATAGCTCTATTTTAAATGTTCAAATTCTCTTTTACATAAAATTTCTAAGATAAATGCAATCAACAAATAAGAGTTACTGCATGGATTAATAAAATGCTTGTTGAGTTGAGAATGAGAGTTTCAATTTATTATAAATCTTTCTTCATCTCTTTATTTTCATAAAATAATTTATATAAGATATATTTTACACAAAATATATAATAGTTCGAATTTACTAGTAGGTTTCACAAAATTAAAGATAATAAAAAATTTGGCTACATAAAACAGATACTCAGACTCGCTTACACCAATGAGAGAAAAGGCATATTGGCATTGGCATCAAATGGTGATCATCTATTTTGTAAATGGCCTTGTAATAACCTTAACCCTGATGGCAAGGTAAGTAAAAACATAAAATCCACTTTTTTTAATGAGGATTCTCCATCTCCCATCCACTTTTTTTAATGAGGATTCTCCATCTCCCATCCTACCTTCATATTTTTAGTCTTCTTACATTGTAGTTGAATTAATTATATAGTATAGTTAATACATGTAGGCAACTACACAAGTTTCTCCCCTCATTTGGCAATCAGGAAGTGGCTTATGGATGAGCAATTTTATACAATGGAGATATTTGATAACGGTTTATATCTCATGTCAACATCAGAGGAGCAATCTCCTTGTTCAGCATATTTTCATTTAAGGTAAAACTAAAAGATAAAAGTTTATTATGCTAAAAAAATATTCAATTTATATGTTTAATGTTAATATTTTAATATTATTGTGGAAGGTTTGATTTCATTCCTATTTTGATAAAGGTTTTCTAATAACATGTAGAAATTATCAAAATGCATATAAACTTTTTTTAGAGTCAAAATAATTGGTTTTTCATTTTGTTATTATATTGTGTGCCTTTTTCATCCTGTGTTCAATCATTTATAAAAGTTACTCATTTGTTCTCTCTCTTTTTATTTGTTATCACGCTACCATTCACAAGTTTGCTACCATATGTTTACAATGAAACTATGAAACTATGATATGTCTGATCATGTTATACATTATCCGATAAATACGGACTATGACAACTTTCTTGCCACCACCACCTATGGCAACTTGTTTCACCTTCTACCTTAGTGATAATAATATACTTGTTATTGGTATGGATGATTAGAGCATAATTATATACCATGTTTGCACATATGAATATCTTATTTTATCTTGAGAGAAATATATGTTTCATTTACCTGCTTCAAAGAGGTTCAAGTATACTTTTTTTTGTATCTTATGTTTGTACAGATTATAAGAAAACTTGAGGGTCACTCCAAAAGAGTTTCCGACTTTGCATTTTCCATTTGTTTTGATCTGCTTGTTTTAATTGGTATAAATGATCAGTTTGATTAGTATTTAATATCTATTATATTTATATAAGCTAGTTGATTTTGCTGGTTAGGTCCATATGAACTTGATTTGTTGTTATTTTAATTATTTCTGGTAGATCTTTGTATGTAACACCAATGAATGAAAAATACAAAAAGAAGGGTACTTGCAAATATATGGACAAAGGGTGCCAGAAACACATGTTCAATTTCACCTATATTAGTGACACTTCCTTGTTGTAAGAAGAGAATGTCTTGCCATGTATGAAGCAACAAATCTGGTTGAGATTTGTTGCTTCATACATTATAAGACAGTCTTTTCTTACAACAAGGAAGTGTCTCTGATACAGGTGAAATTGAACATGTGTTTCAGACAATATTTCTGACACCCTTTGTCCATACACTTTCCAGTACCCTTCTTTCTGTTTTTTCCATTCATTGGTGTTCCATACAAAGATCTACAAGATAATTAAAATAATAACAAATCAAGTTCATATGAACCTAACCAGCATTCAACTGACTTATATAAATATAATATATATTAAATATTAACCTGATCGTTTACATTAACTGAAACAAGCAGATAAAAAAACTAAGGAAAAATGCAAGGTCCGAAACTCTTTTGGAGTGACCCTCAAGTTTTCTTATAATCTGTATAAAAGTAAGAAACAAAGAACTATACATTGAACTTAAAGCAGGTAAATGAAACATATCTTTCTCAAGATATATAAGATATATACCTCATCTATGCGAACATGGTATATAATTATACTCAAATCATCCAAGAGCAAGTATTTTATTATCACAAGGATAAAAGGCGAGACAAGTTGTCATAGGTGGTGGTAGCAAGAAATTGGTCGTAGTTTGTAATTATTGGACAATGTATAACATGATGAGACATATAAATGGTAACGTGATGAAAAAAAAGGCACACAACTTAACAACAAAATGAAAAATCAATTATTTTTACTTTAAAAAAAGTTTATATGCATAATGATAATTTCTATAAGTTATTAGAAAACCTTCCACAATAATATTAACATTAAACATATAAATTAAGAACATTTCTTGAGCACAATAAACTTTTATCTTTTAGTTTTACCTTAAATGAAAACATGCTGAATAAGGAGATTGCTTTCCTGATATTGACATGAGATATAAACCGTTATTCGAGAAAGAAAAAATTGGATCTTCAGTGTATGAAATTAGATCCTTTCATGATTGAACTCTCATTTGATTGATTATATGATAAAATATTTGATTAAATTATTATGTTTCTAGATAAAACGATAGATAAATAATTGATTATCATTAAATTATAAAATATTTTCTATTAATTACATTTGATATTAATCTTATTACTTAAACAAAAATGCAAGATAATGAAAAACATGTATCTTGCTTTTGAGAAAATTTTCTTATCAAGGCAGTTGGTAACTTTAATGTTATATATTTTAATTTTAATTTGTTAAATATTTGTCACTTCTTATTATTTTTTTCCAAAGCTCTTATTATTTTTTCCCAAAGCTCTTATTATTTTTTTCCAAAACTCTTATGAATCTATTGTGTGCTATGATTTGTAATAGATAATTTGTTTAAGTCGGTATCTTGTAATACCTTGTAATACTTCCTAATAAATAAAGTTTAAATATTAAAATATTTTAATAAATAAAAGATAGTTTAGTAGAATCATTTAAAATATAATTTTTTTATAGAGATTTAAAAGTTTTCATATCTTTACAATATAACTTAATAAACATTAAACAATTATTCTAATATAACTTCATAAGCAACTTGAGGTATATCCTCTCTTGTAGAAACATCATTTGTTCTAGTGTAATACACAATCATCATAGATAAGAGAAAAACACAAACAACTATATAAGAAGGGACAACTAACTATTTAGAACATGCTTAAAATAAACATTCTAACATTTATAATTAAAAATCAAAGTCACATTTCATCACCTTAATTATACTTCTGGAGAACTCATGCACTGAATTAGATTCAGAGGTCAGTATCTATCAAATGACCCTTCTAACTGTGAATCTACACAGTCTTTTCAACCAATCATAATATCATTTGACAGGATAAATCCATATATTTGTCTCGATCAGCTCTTTCAAATTGCACTTAAATGAACCTCTTTCAACTTTCTAAAAATACTAAGTCAAGAATGATATTCCACAACAATTATCAACACATCAAGATCACAGGTTACTACTCATATATGTTGTAATACAATGAGAACGTTATCAGCATCAAGAAAAAATCATTAAAAACTCATAACAGTACTTTGCTCGACACAACTGCATAATTCAGAACATTTTGTGCTCACTTAATTCACCATCCAATTAATTTCTTACTTTCCTTGTTTCACAATCATATATAATTTCTAATCATCATTTTTTATCAAACTATCATAAGTTTCTTTCAAAAACTTATTTCTCTCCAAAACAAGTCATTAACTCATTGTGGTAACTCATAATACTTACATACTTCTTTCAAAATCAATTCTAGATCATGGTTAACCAAATTGAGGCAAATACTATATGTCTAATTACATTCAAGATTCTATTTTCTTAATAGTTACAGGTCATTTACCTATATACATATAGATGAACCAATGAGTCATCAAACCATGAAATAAATTTGCATACATTCACAATATCAACTTTTAATACTACCATCAAACTAAAACTACAAAAATTCAATCAATCAATTTCACTCATTTTACATTTAAAATCAATCCAAACTATAAACACATTCACATTAATTTCACAAATCTCACAAACTCAAGAACATAGAGCACGGTATCTACAAAGACATGTCAATTTAGCTTCTCTTACCTGTCTAAGAGGAGAATCATCTATAAAATACTTCATGCTACTACTTGCAAGGTTAACTCAACCTGCAACATACAGTTTTGATCAATGATTTGAACCTATCTTAAGAATCCAAAACAAACCAGGATCATTCTTGATATCTACATGCAAGAAAGTGCATGTAGTTTTTTTTACTTTTTTTATTAAAACCTAAAGTACTCGAGAACAGTAAAAAGTTGGTACAAAAATTGTGACCCTCTAAGCTTGTCCTATCCAACACCAAGAATTGGATTGAAACTTTTGATCTTCAATATGAAAAAAAAAATTAGATTTTTGAGAGAGAGCATAAAGAATTATAGGATTTTAGTGTCTAAAAAAAAAGTGGATTTACTAAAATGACTTTTTGAATCCTTGCAATCTTCCCCACAATGTCTAAAGACAAAAGTGATATAAGCATATGGATGCACATGGTTTTGTTACCATTGATTCTGTTACGATGTCAAAATCTTCGGAAAAAGGTGAGTCATCCCTGATGGTTTAAACTTATCCTAAGTCTATCGTCATTTTTTTTTTTGTCTCTGATCAAGGACCAACAATTTCTATTTTTGTTGATTAGTTACCATTCAAAGGGTTACATTTTGATGCCATAAACATTGTTTTATCAGACATTTACCATCCACTGGCTTTGAGATATTTTTTGATGAGTACCCATTATCGATCTCCTGTTAACTACTCAAATATACAACTTGAAAGTGCTTCAGACTGTGTCTTTCATATATTTGAGTTACTTTCCTTAGGAATTATCTTATTTCTCCTTGCTTTGTGTGCTTATCAATCTGTACTGTTTGCACACTTCATCTTCTACGCATTTGCCCCATGGGTATTCTTAAATAGTCTTGCTTTATGTCAGCATGAATGTTGTGTGGACTATCTTGAATGTTTCGTTTGCTTGACATTATACGAATGTGAAAGCTTCTTGAATCAGCAGGTCAGCCAATTAGAAAGGATTCCATCCCACTGGTTCTTTTAAGGTTTCCTTTTAAGTTTCTTTGTGCGAAACTTGGGTTAATATTAAAATATCACTTTAAAGTGAGTTTTGAAAATAAAGTTGATTTTTTTTAGTTATGAGAATTCCACAATTATAGAGATGTCTACAATTAATAGAGTAGTTGGAAGATGTCTACAATTAATACGATAGTTGGGAATTTTTAAATTAATTAAGATTAGGGTAGTTGGGAGATGTCTACAATTATTAGATTAGGGTGGTGGTTGGGAATTTTCAAATTAATGACAAATCTAGAATGTTCCTATGTACTATAAATAGAGCTAGTTATTTGTCATTTGTATCAAGCCATTTTCAAAAATAAAAGTCTACTAAAATTCGTTTACTCTTGAAATATTTTCTATTAATTTTTAAGTTATTCTTCTTTGATTATATTCTTCCACTTTTTGTTTTTTTTTTTATTTTTTAGGTTATTCTTCTTTGATTATATTCTTCCACTTTTTTGTTGTTCAATAACAGCCTTTTCTTATTGTGTTGATCTTTTATATTTTACAATTATGGTCAATTTTCAACTTGACTTAAACTTGACTTAAACTTGACTTGAAAAGCACTCTGTATATTCTTTGTGTTCTCCACGTTGCTATAGAAGCTTTAAAGCTATCAGGTACAGTTCCAATAATGTTTTTCAACAATTTTGGAATCAAGAAACTTAATGGCTGCATTTACAATGCTAAACAATTTTTCTGAGTACTTTTGATGGTCTTAGACTCTTTTATGCTCTACAACTGAAGTTTCTTATTAAATTTAACACGTAAAGGCTTCTCCGGCATATTCTTCTTTTGATAATCTCAGTTTTTTTTATTCTTCTTTTGATAATCTCAAAGTTTTTTTTATTTGAGATTCATGATTCGGATGAATCGGATGAATATATTGTGAGACACTAGCAAATATACACCCCTTTACCATTCTTTTCTTTGTAGTTTTTAATATGCTTATCTAGCAACAGAGGAACATCATAATTTTCTTTTATGACATCCAAGTGCCTAAATAGGATTCCATTCTCAGAATCTAAAGGTCATAGTTTCCATCATTAGAAATAGGGTTATAAGATGTGAAAGTTTGTTTCTATGTAATGTTATTGAGTTTCTCAATCTTTGAGCTTTTGATTTCCTACCACATACAGAAAGTCTGATTTTTGTTTGTTTTGGGAGTGGGGTTGTAAATGAATACAATTTGGATCATAATATTTTGACGCCCGGAAATCTTTACACTTACATTATATATACTATTTGTAAATGAATACAAATATACCTTTGCTTTGCTTTTGGATTGGACTTGCTTATTCACATTTTTTTTATATCTTATACTATTTGACTGCCCTATTTTAAACTGATTTTTGTAAAAGACTGGAACCGAAAAGGCTTGGAAGATGGGAGGTTTAATTAAAATTAAAATTTGTGAGTTATCCCATTGTAGCTTCCTATCCCTCAGGAAATAAACAAGGTATGACCTTTTAGGGTAATGCTTTATTAGATTATCCTTAAAATGTGTATTATCACTAATTTTTAAATATATTTGAACATGAAAAATATCATCCTTTAATGTGTCATGGATACTTCTATTTCAAATGTTCCAATTCCCTTTTACATAAAATTTTTAAAGATAAATGCAATTATAAAGTAAAAATTACTGCATGGATTAATAAAATGCTTGTCATAAATACTTGAGTTGAAATTGGGAGTTTTAATTTATTATAAATCTTTGTTCATTTTTATATTTTCATAATATAATTTATATGAAATATATTTTGTACAAACAAATACAAGTTAGAATTTACTAGTAGGTTTCACAAAATAAGAAATTATCAATAATTTTTCCTACATAAAACAGATACTCAGACTGGCTTACACCAATGAGGAAAAAGGCATTGGCATCAAATGGTGATCATCTACTCTGGAAGTGGCCTTGTAATAACCTTAACCCGGATGGCAAGGTAAGTAAAAACATAAAATCCACTTTTTTAATGAGGATTCTCCATCTCCCATCCTACTTTCATATTTTTAGTCTTCTTAAGTTGTAGTTGAATAGTTGAATTAATTATATTGTAGTTAATACATGTAGGCAACTACCCAAATTTCTCCTCACATTTGGCAACCAGAAAGTGGCTTATTGATGATCAATAAACTTACAAGTTTGTACATGGGGATATTTGATAACGGTTTATATCTCATGTCAACATTAGGGGAACAATCTTCTTGTTCATCATGCTTTTATTTAAGGTAAAATTAAAAGATAAAAGTTTATTGTGTCCAAGATATGTTCAATTTATATGTTTAATGTTAATATTTTATTATTATTGTAGAGGGTTTGATTTCATTCTTACGTTTATAAAATTTTCTAATAACTTATAGAAATTATCATTATGCATATAAACTTTTTTTTGAGTCAAAATAATTGATTTTTCATTTTGTTATTATGTTATGTACTTTATGAATGTAGGAATGAAATCAAACCTTTCACAATAATATTAACATTAAATATATAAATTAAGAAATGTCTTGAATACAATAAACTTTTAGTTTTACCTTAAATGAGGACATGTTGAACAAGGAAATTGCTTTCATGATATTGACATGAGATATAAACCCGTTATTTGATAACAAGAAAGAAGAAATTGGATCATTTGATAACAAGAAAGAAGAAATTGGATCATTTGATAACAAGAAAGAAGAAATTAGATCTTCGGTGTACGAAATTGGATCCTATCAATATTGAACTCTTATTTGATTGATTATATGATCAAATTATAAAATATTTTATATAAATTGTTTGCATTGTTTTCTTAATTTTAATAATTACATTTGATATTAGAAATCTTATTACTTCAAAAAAAAAATCCAATTTTCTTATCCTGCTTAAGATAATGAAAAACATATATTTTACTGCTTTTTAGAAAATTTTCTTATCAAGGAAGTTGGTGACTTTAATGTTATATATTTTGATTTTAATTTGTTAAATATTTGTCACTTCTTATTATTTTTTTCCCAAAACTCTTATGAATCTACTGTGAGCTATGATTTGTAATAGATAATTTGTTTAAGTCTGGTATCTTAAGTTTAAATATTAAAATATTTTAATAAATAAAACATAGTTTAGTAGAATCATTTAAAATATAATTTTTTTATAGAGATTTAAAAGTTTCCATATCTTAGGCTATAAATAAACATTAAATAGCAATTTTAATATAACTTCATTAGTAAGTTGAGGTATATCTTTTCTTGTAGAAACATCATCTGTTCTAGTGTTATACACAATCACCACAAATAAGAAAAAAACACAAACAACTATATAAGAAGGGAAAACTAACTATTTAGAACATGCTTAAAATAAACATTCCAACATTTATAATTAAAAATTAAAGTCACATTTCATCACATTAATTATACTTATGGAGAACTCATGCAATGAATTAGACTTAGAGGTTAGTACCTATCCAATGACCCTTATAACTATGAATCTACACAGTCTCTCCAACCAATCATAACATCATTTGACAGGATAAATCCATATATTTGTCTTGACCAGCTCTTTCAAATAGCAGTTTCAGTTAAATGAACCTCTTTCAACTTTCAGTGCCCGGTACCCTCTATCTATGTGATTATAAGGTACTGGTGGACAGGATACCTCATTCTCGACAAATTCTTAAATAATACACATCCTATATTATTCTTACTCGGTATTTTCTTTTCTAAAAGTACTAAGTCAAAAATGATATTCCACAATAGTTATCAACACATCAAGATCACAGGTTACTACTCATATATGTTGTAATACAATGAGAAGGTTATCAGCATAAAGAAAAAATACATTAAAAACTCAACAGTACTCTACCTCTTGCCTAGTCCAAGAAGTGGCGTCCGACACCACACCACTCAACTGCATAATTCAGAACATTTTGTGCTCACTCAATTCATCATCCAATTAATTTCTTACTTTCTTTGTTTCACAATCATATATAATTTCTAATCATAATTTTTTATCAAACTATCAGTAAGTTTCTTTCAAAAACTCATTCCTCTCCAATACTTACACACTTCTTTCAAAATCAATTTAGATCATGGTTAACCAAATTGAGGCAAATATTATATTACTGCCTAACTACATTCAAGATTCCATTTTCTTAATAGTTGCAGGTCATTTATCTTTATACATATAGATGAACCAATAAGCCATCAAACCATGAAATAAATCTGCATATATTCACAATATCAACTTCTAACTAAACCTACAAAAAATAATCAATCAATTCTACTCATTTTACATTTAAAATCAATCCAAACCTGCCAATTTAGCTTCTCTTACCTGTCTAAGAGGAGAATCACCTATAAAATACTTCATGCTACCGCTTGCAGGGTTAACTCATCCTGCATCATACAGTTCTAATCAATGATTTGAACCTACTTTAAGGATTCAAAACAAACAAGAATCATTCTTGACGTCTCTAAGACTACATACAAAAAAATGTATTTAGTTTTTTTCTTTTTTTATAGAAACCTAAAGTGCTCAATAACATGAAAAAGTCGGTACTAAAATAGTGATCCTCTAAGCTTGCCCTATCCTACACCAAGAATTGGATTGAGACTTTTGATCTTCAATATGAAAAAAGCAGAAAAATTAGATTTTTAAGAGAGAGCACAGAGACTATAGGATTCTGGTGTCTAAAATAAAAGTGATTTTTGCTAAATTGACTTTTTGAATCCTTACAATCTCCCAACAATGTCTAAGGAGAAAAGTGATATAAGCATATGGATGCACAATGGTTTTGTTACCATTGATTCCGTTACGATGTCAAAATCTTCGAAAAAAAATTTCACAATACGTGAGGTGAGTCATCCCTGATGATTTAAACCTATGAAGCCCGGATACTGACACGGCCACAGATACAACACGGATACGTAGACACGTGTAATCTTCAAAATATAGGACACGGGGATACGAATCTATATATTACATCATTATGAATTATATAAATTGACAATCAATATTTATGTATTAAAAAACCATATATGAAGCCAAATATAACAAAAAAGTGGACCTAATTCATTTATCTAAACTCCAAAAAATGAAAAGAAACATGTATAATCTAAATATTCTTGATTATATACAAGATTTGTACGTTATTTGTGTAAAAAGTTTATAAATTTTTAGAAAATAATTGTATTATTTCCTTTTAAAGTTGTGTTAGAACTAGGTTAGAATTTTCATATACTTAAAAAATTATCTTTTGAATTGGACACTTCACCAATACGTGTCCTACGAGTGTCCTACGGGTGTCAGTGTCCGATACGTGTCGGACACAAATACGTCATCTAAGATGAAGTGTCCGAGCTTCATAGGTTTAAACTTATCCTACTTAAGTCTATCGTCATTTTTTTGTCTATGATCAAGGAACAACAATTTCTATTTTTGTTGATTAGTTACCATTCAAAGGGTTACATTTTGATGCCATAAACATTGTTTTATCAGACATTTACCATCCACTGGCTTTGAGATATTTTTTGATGAGTGCCCATTATCGATCTCCTGTTAACTACTCAAATATACAACTTGAAAGTGCTTCAGACCGTGTCTTTCATATATATGAGTTACTTTCCTTAGGAATTATCTTATTTTTCCTTGCTTTGTGTGCTTATCAATCTGTACAGTTTGCACACTTCATCTTCTACGCATTTGCCCCATGGGTATTCTTAAATAGGCTTGCTTTATGTCAGCATGAATGTTGTGTGGACTATCTTGAATGTTTCGTATTCTGGCATAGTGTTTAAATGGAGGTTTTTATGGGCATTCTTTTGTCTGCTTTATTGGCCATCGGATTCAGTATTGAGATTAATCCAACAATCAATAATACTTCCATCCAGTCTGAAGCTGC
>Ga0099824_1001521_pt1 | contig 32771 bp, 10 predicted proteins | sample SiratrowhiteBW_FD_76837 | JGI IMG/M metagenome (GOLD analysis project Ga0099824, IMG submission 76837) | Root nodule microbial communities of legume samples collected from California, USA - Siratro white BW | ecosystem: Host-associated > Plants > Roots > Nodule | place: USA: California... | reverse complement strand
TTTGTTATAATATAGATATTATTTTTCAAATATTTATATATATATATATATATATATATATATATATATATATATATATATATATATATATATATATATATATAATATTAAAAGAATATAAGTCTTTCGAAAATTTAGATGTCTATAAACATATAAATATTTAAATTAGTGTAATTTTTGTATATTTAGGTAAAAAATATTTGAATTGTCATATTAGATAAATCGTGTATAAGTAGCCGACTTTATCATGGAGACATTATGTCCCTATTACACACTCTTTTAATCTTTTTTAAAAGATGAGATGAGATAATCTCATTGTGAGAGTATAAGTTTGAGTATCGTACTTCCTTTACATGATTTTAGTTAATTTATTGTAATGGACATTAGGTAGTAATCTTAGGACTCATGCCACATTTTCGATATTAATAGAAACCAGGTTTATTGAGAATTGTGGGAATTGAACTGTGGGTGAAATTAATCGTAATTGACAGAGTACTGGGTGAAATTAGTTGTAATTGACAAAGCAAAGCAATACTAAAATCAGTATTAATGAAATCCTGGGAAGTGATGTGAAATGTTGGATGAAATTAATTGTAATTGGGTGAAATTAATTGTAATTGACAGACTTTTTGAGTGAAATTAATTATAATTGATAGACTTGTTGAGTGAAATTAATTGTAATTGACAAAACATAATATTGAAATTAGATGGGTGAAATTAATTGTGATTCACAAAGCTTATCTATTAATAGTGAAATTGTGCACATGGGTCACACAATTTTCTAGGTCCACAAACACTTTTAGTTAACCATGTTAATAAATTACAAAAAAACTTGCAGAAGACCATAAGTTAACACTGAATTGTAGTGTACTCTTAGAGTCTCATCTTTTGAAAATTAAAAATGTGGAATAGAGACATGATTTTTTTTCATATAAAATCGTGCCACCTATACACGATATATCTATTGTGAGAATTAATTTTTTTTACCCATTAGAAAAACGAAACGAAACAAAAATTATACTCATTACTATCTAATAATATTCATCTATTTGATTCTCAATTACATTACTAGTAAAGTCAGAATATCTCCTTATTAAACAACACATCCTAATTGATATAAGCACGAGTATTTTCTTTCCTCAAAATACTATATCCTTGATCACAACCACATAAATTAACAACTTCACATAAAACAACCCATTTCCAGCTCATACCAACTTATTCAAGATATCTCTACATTTTCTTTATTAAATTTGCATTTAATTCCTTACTATCAAATTCACACTTAACATAAAATATGTAGTTATAACATTTATTGAGTAAGCAAGAACAGAAAAAGTTTAAGGAAACATAATAACCCTATATAAACAAAACAATGAGTGAAAAACCTCAAAACAGGGGTTGCACCAAACCTAGGAGCATATGTTTGACACAAAACCAACTTGAGAGCACCCTTTTTTGAATTGCGCCCAACGCAAAGTATAGTGCTCGGCGTAGGCCACACTCGAGAGTATTGCTCCCGAATTGCACCCGACACATTTGGTATGTGCCTAATGCATCTGCATAATTCAGAATATCTCATGCATAATCTATTCACCATCCACTTTTCTTATTTGACACGCAGTTTGCAGTTTCAATTTCAAATTCTCATTTTCCTTAACTATCAATAAATTTTCTCTAAAAAGCTCTTTCCTCCCCAAAACAAGTCATGAAACTCAATCTACATACTTTCTAATTAACTCTAAACATGACCATTTAATATGAAACAATTCTTTTCCACTAAGTATTCACTTTCAAATTTTCACTCTCAAGATTTCACCAACTTATCAACCAAATAGGTACATATATGTCTATAATAAACCTAATTAGCTTCAACCCATGAAACCTAGTTTATATGAATTCATAGCACCAAATTTCTAACACAAACATTCAAATAAGACTGAATCAATCATTCAAAACACAAATTCAACTTATCCAAAAACACTCATCCAAATCAAACTTGCTGAAGAAATTAAACACATATGACTTAATCACATTCATATTCATGTCTTCTATCCAAGGTTCGAATTGGAAATAAAATACCACCTCTACTCATATATATCAGTTACCCTTAGTTGAATAAAGGTAGAGACACCTAAGGGAGCTCAAAAAACCTACAATCTCATATTACTTAACTTGCACCACCACGAAGTTTCTGATTAATCATAAGACTATAATACTAGCAGAGACTCATTTTGATGCCCCTAAGGACACATGCTAGCCCAACTATCAAAGAGAAAAATTTTTTTTTTTTACTTAAAACTGACTCTAAAGAAGATGGGCAAAATTTGAACTTACTCAGTTCAAGAATTCGATTGAGCACTCTTGATCTATTTAACGCAATGAGCCTAGGATAACCTCCGATCGTCAATCTGATGAGAAACGAATTCAGAAGTTTAGAGAAAAAATAGAAAAATGTATAAAGAACCTATTTCTACATATAGGATAGTTTAGTGAAAGTGAAACTTGAATACCAACCTTTTATATTTAACATTTTTTCAATTAAATATTAAAATATTTAAGTGGCCTTTTCTCATACTCTAAGGAACAATTTCCTAAGTGGTTAAAATTTGTGTAATATAAATTATAAAATTAAATATATATATATATATATTAAAAATGTATAAAATTATGTAAAGTATATTATTTTTATAATTTAAACAATAAAAATATTTAAAATATATAAATATATTGTCTATATAAATTAAAAAAAAAAGCTAATTTATCATTAATTTTGAAAAAAAGGGAAAAGTTATTCTTAAAAGAAAAAACAAACTTAATAGAGTTTGTCATCTCATTGATTTTACCATCCGAAAACCTTATATATATATATATATATATATATATATATATATATATATATATATTCTATTTCTAAATAATTATCTTGAATATCGAATTGGAAAAAGAATACACGTATCTCATTTAACTGAAAATTTAGATGTCTATAAGCATATATATTGAAGAGTATTTCACCAAACACTGAATCTAGCTTACCTTGGTCGAGAATTAAACAAGGGGCACATTCTTAAATATCTCAATCACCAATTTGAACCACACTATCTTACCCTCTCATACTCCATTGTTGATCCACAACATGCTCAATTACTATCATCATATTCATAGCCTCAATTTAAGCACTAACATTTTCACCCCTATATAAGCAACACCTATGGGCTTAGAACTATTTTTCTTCCTCTCATCCCAAATTCCATTTTCTATGAATTCATTTGAAAGGTTAATACAAAGTTAATTATCTAAAAGATTAACTGCTATATTTTGGATTCGTTAAACTTATATTTTTTACGATTATATTTAATATTTATTTAAAATATATGCACATAAACAAAATTGAGTTTTAAAATTTAAATATAATTATACCAAATTGTAACAAAACGAATAATCATATTTTTAATCAATCAGATGCTATCTTAACAAATAGTATGTACATTGAAATTTATTACGATCCATTCTCTTCAAGCAATAAGAGTGAAGTAATTCTTATATGAAATGTATAAATTTAAAATATAAATATATAATTTTTTAACTTTAAGTAGTTGTTTTCGTTGTTAGGAATACCATGTTTAGATGTTTTCGTCTTATGCCTTTATAATTATTTTAGTTGTTTTCTTTAAATGATATTTTTAATTATTTTGAGAGATTAGTTTTAGTTATATGATTTGTTTTAACTCTTTAACCTTGTTAGAACTTGCACAGGAAATTTAATTATTATTATTTTTTATTCTTCATTACTTGTCATATTTTAAAGTCACTAATCTATAATTTCTTAAAATAATTTATTTATGTGTAAGAATTATTAAATGTTCCAATTTGTATATCTTGTAAAATGTCTAATAATTTTACTTTTATATGAATGATTTATCTATAACAATCACTATTTATATAAATGACTATGTTTTTAATATTATTACATTATATGGTAATTTCTTTTCTCAACCTACATGAACTAAAAAAAGACAATGTTGCTAATAATAATAATAATAATAATAATAATAATCATCATCATCACATTATTATTGTGTATTTCACGATTGGTTTATATTTATTATATGTAACTGACCATTTTAAATCTCAATATAATATAATATTTCTTACTATCATTGTTTAAATGTACCTAATTTTTTGTAGTATAAACTAAGGAGAATATAAATTTATAACACTTATCAGTAATGGTAAAAATAGAGCTGAGTAGAAGTTCTATTTGAATAATTCTTACTCTATCTTGTATGAATGTAAATTTAAGCATAATCTGTATAAGTCATAAACTAAAGAAGTGTAACTCATTGAGTTTGTTGGTTACTGGCAATTGGGTCATACTACTAGGTTTAATAATTTGTTCTTTATCATTTTTCGTAATTTAAGAAGGGCACTCTCTCCAATTTCTTCTTTCTCTTTTATGCTACAGGGGCTACGTTATCTTTTTGTTTTTCTGTCCTTTTCTTCTTTATTCAATCAGTGCATCCTTTTTTTTTTATCCATCAGTTCCTTTCGAGTTGGAAGTTCTACAGTAAGATGAAAATATACAAAAGGATGATGACAAATATACAACAAAAGGATGAAGGTTTTGGATTAGTGGTAACAAGATCGTTTATATAAATTAACTCGTTATTGGATTTAAATTCTTAGTTACATAATTGGTCTTCTTGACACGTCTCCTTGGAAAATTGAATAATTGGTGCTATATTTAAAAAGTGGTATACAATCAAAGACTCATTGGTAAAATATTTGCATACCCAGATATAATGCTTCCTAAAATGTGCACTGGAATAACCTAGAACTTCTCTTCCAAACCATGGTGCAAAATTTCGTCCACAATAACACTGCCCTTTACAGACCTAGGTGAAGCAGAAACAGACTTTGACATCAACTACCCAAGGCAACTTTGGATCACTCTGACGTCAACTCAGGCACAACGGCAACCCTGTCTGACTCCTCGAGAACATTCTACAACATGAACTAGTAATCTTCCTCTGCTGTTTGTGCCTGGTGTTTGTCCACTACAGATTGTTGTTTATGATAATTACTTGTGGCTGTTGAATTTCCTTGGATGCTCCTAATGTTTATATTATGAATCAAGAGTAACATGACATGACTGCCAATCAGCAATGTATGTAAAGTGGTACAAGGACGACCCCTATCATCCGCATGCCACGCAATCGCAGACGGATAAAGACTAATGACAAATAGTTATGAACAAGGCTTAATATAATATTTCATCTTACTATTATTATTTATGATTTCAATAAATTGAAATTAAAATTAAGGCACATATATATAATAATAATAATTATTTGTCTCTTATAAAATAAATTATAGGATTAATGTATCAAACCATATGTTTTAATAAAATTCTCATTTTTACTTAATTAGCTTTAAAGTAAGGAAAATTAATTGAATGATTGATAATATTTTCACATTTATATGTGTCACTCTTATATGTAAAAAAAATAATATGTTTTATTATGAAGTGTGTGCTTGTTCTTATTCTCTTTCGTCTCTCCTCTTTCATTCTTTTTCTTTTTATTTTTTTCTTTTCATTTAATAAAAAATTTGTTATTCTTATCTTCTTTTTTTTTTTTATTTTATTTTATTTTTTAAAAAAAAAAATATTTACATTATATTAAATACAATATTATCTTCTTATCTTTTTTTTTATCAACTAAAATTTTATCTTGTTACAAAATACAATTAGATTAGACTAATTTAGAATCTAATGATATAAGTGACTAAAATCTTGACAACTGATGTTAGATACCAATTATCTTAACTTAATTAGTCACTAAATTCAATTATTACTTTTATTTTGTAGTTATTTAGCAACCAAAACCTAATTTGATGGTTATTTTGGTCACAATTAACAACCATTTTGTTTGGTAGCTAAATTTGGTGTCTAAATAGTTTTTTTCTTGTAGTGTCATATGATAATTTAGTCAAACAATAAGTTGAATATTTGGTCAGATGAAACCAATAAGAATTTTCACAAAATTATTAGCAAAACTTCACCTTCTTTAATAAACATTGACTAAATAACACGCAACGTAAAGAGTTAAAGAATGGAGGATTACTCAATATTTTATATTGGTTCGTATGATAGCACATACTACGTTCAGTTCTTGACTAACCAGTCAAGTTCCACTAAGCAAACTATTATTGTGAAGTACAAACAAGTAATCTTTCAACAAGTCGTTTATCACTTAACCCAAGTATTTTTTAACAAGTCACTCCTAGTTCAACCCAAGTTCTTTCAACAAGACACTCTTGACTCAACCTAAGTATTTTTTCCATAAGCTACTCCTGACTCAACCCAAGTATTCTTTCATTTGTGCATGATTTTTTGGTTCTGCATACATCTTCTTTCTCTGCAGATGACAATATTTCTTCTTAGCCACTAGTTAATAATAAACATCCTATGGTTACACGAGTTAAGACATCTAAATTCAAACATAAAATCTACATTGTTTCTATACTGAACCTGATACTCTAAAAGAAGCTTTAGCTAGCCCGACTAGGTTTAATGCCATGAAACTTGAATATAGTGCTCTTTTTAACAACAATACATGCAATCTTATTGATCTCTCTTATGGTTCTATCAATGTTGGTTGTAAATGGGTGTACAAAAATAAATACAACGCGAATGGCCCTTTTCAACGTCAGAAAGCTCATTTTGTTACAAAAGGCTTCCATCAAACACCTGGTTTTGATTACACAAAAACATTCAATCCTATGGTTAAGCCTACAACTATTCACATCGTTCTTGGTCATGCTATCTCTTCTAGGTGACCCATTCACCAAACGATATCAACAATGTCTTTTTACATGGTGACATAGAAGAACATGCATACATGAATCAACCACCAAGTTTTTCTTCCTTAAATCCAAAACATGTTTGCAAGCTTAATAACACTATTTATAGGCTTAAACAAGGGCCACGATCATCGTTTCACAAACTCATCCAAACACTTATCATTATGGGGTTTACTTCAATGAAATCCCTATTCATAAAGTTCGATAATGTATCCATTGTTTTTATCTTGATCTACATTGATGATATTATACTAACTAGTATTTCTTCACATGAAATTTCATCAATAATTTCTTTACTGAATTTTTCTTAAAGGATTTTTGTCCTTTACATTATTTTCTTAGTATAAAGGTTGTTTGGAACACGGACATTAGCCTTCATCTCTCTCATACCAAATACATCAAACAACTTCTTCTCAAAGCTACATGCATGAAGTGAAGTCCTAATAACCTACTCCCATGATAACATCATTGCACCTCACTCAAGATGACTTGACTACTTTCATGATCTACACTTTACAAGTCTATAGTTGATGCTCTATGTAATCATCACTCGTCCATAGCTCACTTATTTTATAAACTAAAGTTTGTCAAAACATGTCTCAGCAAGAGCATCAATGGAAAGCTCTTAAATGCATTATTCACTATCTAGCTGGAACTATTCACCATTGTCTACTTCTTCTTCATAACTCTTCAAGTTCGCTTGTTTTATGATTTAGTAATATTGGCTGGTTTTCTAGCCTTGATGATCGGAAATTGACGTCTTGATTCTGCATTTACGTTAGACCTAATGTTGTCTCCTCAGAATCACATAAGCAACAAGTTGTCTCTCACAGCAACACAAAAGTGGTGTTCTCTAAATTAACGTAAAATGACTCTCTTTTTATAACTTTCGCATTCCAATAAATGTTCTAATCATATATTGTGATAACTTTGATCGTGATACTCCTTATTGCAAATCCTATCTTACATTCTTACTCCAAATATTTTGAATATGATTAAACAAAAACTTGTTTACTTGATTCATTGTCCAAGAAATTTTTAAGTTGTAGATACTCTAACAAATCATTTATCAAAATCATCCTTTCATAAGTTTAAAAATAAACTTATAGTAATCATCTAACTCACCATAAGTTCATTGGGAATGATAACAAAACAAATATAACAATATATAATATATAACAAGTTTCCTTTATATTAACTTTTACTTCTTTATATACGAGAGTATAACTCTTTTATGAGTGTATCAATAATAAACTCACTATATCCTCTTTTCTTTTCTTTCTAAGAAAACATATGTAACTATTGACATTGAAAATAAATTGAAGTTGTTAAATTCAACATCTAAAATTATATATTTTGGTCATAAGATTTGGAATGAGTCGACGATTCAATTTTTAGATGAAAATGTTTTTAAGTTTCAAAGAATACACACATGTTGTTGTGTGGGAGATCCTATCATTTGTTCGTTCTATCAATTCTTGAGTTTCAAATTTTATTTTTCATTTAGTCTATTGAAAACGCATATATGCTAACATTGTTACCCTTTTGTGGAACAAAATTTATTACCAATCAGACGTGTTATTAGTGCACAAGTTTCACTTACAGGATGACGCTGCTTTAAAAGTAAAACCAGCATATTAGCTGTCAATCATGATTGGTAAACCATCATATCAAATTTGCACAATCAACATTATCCTTACTAAACATGATTCTTTTTGTATAATTTAAATTTTAAAATATTATTACATCTAATTATAAATTATATATTTACGCATAGCAATTAATTAAAGGTTTAAATATATACATGTCTATAAAATGTTTTGTTTAATTTTCACTTCTGTTAAATTTCTAATCAGTTCTCCGAGTCCTTATAAAATGATAGAATTTTTACTTTAGTTTCCGTAAAATGTTTTTATTTATTTTTCATATTTATAATAATTAAATCATTAACTTCAGTCAAATATTTATTTTAAGATGAATAAAAAAATTATTTTTGTACATTTTACAATTATAATAATATAAAGGTTTCAATATCTAACAATATATCACATACTAGTATGCAGTTACTTGGAATCTCCAATCCAATTGTTTTTCAATACACGGTTAAAAAAATATCACGTAATATTATTAAGAATAAAAATAACTTTTAATATTAAAAGAACTAAAAAAAAATTGCTGCTAATAAAATCAAAATTCACAAACTAAAAAATCTTATTATATATTGGATAAACACAAATGTTGAAATTATACTACATGATTTAACCAATGTATTGATGAATTAATCCTATTCCTAATAGGATAGGATGATTCAATCAAAAAAATGTTTCCATAGTACATGCACTTTTTAAGAGATAACGATCAATGTTTGATCCATTATTAATTGCCACCACGTCATTCCTGCAACATAATGGAGTCCCTTATTACTTAATGTTGATGATACATAACACTGTTAGGCTTATTTTTAAATAAATTTATAATTATTATAAAAGATTTAAAAATTACAGAGATAATGTAATGAAACATTGAATACAATGTAGTCGTAGAGTTGATTATAATAATTTGAATTTTGTTGGTCAATAATATATATTTTACATTATTTGATATGAGTATATATATATATATATATAATTATTTTTTATATTACTAACTTTCCTATTTAGCCTATCATCTTCTCTATATTTAAACAGATACTCGCTACTTAAGAAAATATATTTATATTCATTTCTAAATTTTAAATAAACGTACATATCTCTCGTACTTGTTTGCAGATAACGTTCGCTTTTGTTTATAACAGAGTACATTAATTTTTATTTTACTTAAAAATAATACTAACTAAAACTTAAATAGAAGTAATAAAAAATTAAAATCAAATTTAAAAATACTAAAATTAAATATTTTTTTATGATGAAAATTGAATGAGTTAATTATTATACATTAGTAATATCGTATAACTATACTCAATTATAAACCGTTTATAACAAATAAAAAAATTATATTTTTAGAAAAAAATTTAATATAAAATATAAATAATTACAAAATATATAATTAAATATATTAACTTATTATTATATTTATGTGTAATTTTAATACAAATATACATAAAAAAATAATGATTATGTGGTATTAAATTCATGTGAGTTCGCAGCAAATAACACTTACGCATAACTAAAATAGACATGGGAAAGAAGATATTAAAATCAGATATAGTTAGATATTATAGGTATTATAAATTATATTATTTTATTTCTTATTTTATTCAACTTGATTTTTTTGTTATTATATATATTTTTCTTTTTCTAAGCAACATATTTTGATCTAATAAATTATTTTATTCAATACAAAAGTTTTTTTTTTCATTTATTCCAATAAGTTTTTTTTTTCTCTTGTGGAGGTTATAGATAAAAACTATAATGTTTCATATTCACTACAAGAAAAAAGCTATTTAGAAATCAATTTTTAACTACCAAATAAAATTGTTACTAATTGTGACTATTTTAGTCACCAAATTAAATTTTGATTGGTAAATAACTACAAAATATGAATTTAGTGACCAATTAAGTCAAGATAATTAATATCTAGCATTAGCTACCAAAGTTTTAGTGACATATACCATTAGATTCTAAATTGGTATCTAATTAAGTTAGAGACTAATTTAGAATCTAATGGTGTAGGTCACTAAAACTTTGGTAGCTAATGTTAGATACCAATTATCTTAACTTAATTGGTTACTAAATTCACTTGTTACTTCTATTTTGGAGTTATTTAACAACCAAAATCTAAGTTGGTATCTATTTTGGTCATAATTAGCAACCATTTCATTTGGTAGTTAAAAATTGGTCTCTAAATAACTTTTTTATTGTAGTGATTCTACAATTAGTATGATTATATCTACTCTAAATGTTATTGTTTTTTTAATAGTTTAATTTTTTAGGTATTTTTTGTTATTCTTTACTTAAAAGTGGAGGGATCATTAATTTAGGTGTGAGTATTTTATGTTGTTTATTACTATTCATGATTTCAATTATAGATATATGTCATTGATAAAACTTTAATGGATCTATTATTTTGATAAAACTTTAATGGATCTATTATTTTGACAATAGTTATTGAACGTGTTCAACTTTCTAACTTCATGTTTTATAATATTTTTATCTATCTTTTTAATGGTAATTTGTTGTCTATCAATATTTTATTGGTTCGTAGTGACTTTTCTATCACTTTTCTTAAAAATCATTCTTTTTTGTTTTTGGAGATGTTTCACTCTTAGAAGATGACTATAAGAAGATGACGATAAGAATCTAAGTGTGAGTCTAATCTCATATTGAGTAAAAATGAGAAAGTTAAACAATATATAAAAAAAAAAGACCCATAAATCTAATGTATTGTTTTGAGTTAAAGGTGACATTATTTTCTAATTTAGGTCTCATTCATGTCTCATTGTGTTTGAAATCTCCTAATATTTTTCTCCTCAATTTTTCTAACAAACAAAATATTGTGTCCAAATTTTTAGCTTAATCAAAATATGGTCAATGAAGTAGTTTGACCATAATAATTACTTAAACATTTTAAAATTTCAATTGAGAACACTATACTCTTTTGCGATAATAATTTTATCTTGCATCTTGCTTTTAATCCCTCTTATTATTATTATTATGAGAGATCCCAATACTTAGATAAAAATTATCACTTATTTATGAATTTGTTAAAAAATAACTTTTCACCCCTATTCATATCCGAACCAAACATAAAATAATTGATATATTTACAAAAGTCCATTTTGCTATTACCTTCAATTATTTCTTCAACAAGTTGGAAATGATCAACATTTATTTTTCAACTTGAAAAGATATTAAAATCAAATATAATTAAATATGAAAGATATTATATAACAGTTATTTTGTTGCTATTTTTCTTATTTAGCTTCTTAATATGTTTACTATTATGTTTTATTAAACGATATATCTCAATGAATTATTTTATTTTTTCTTTCAAAACTTAAAAGACAATAAGGATGGAAGAGAGAAACTATTTTTTATTGAAGTAGAAGAGATATCATAATTTTCTTCAAATTCTAGCGGATTAGTTAAAATAAAATTTGTGGAGAGTTTTTAAAAAATGAAAAAGAGTGTAAGAAGTATTCTTACCAAATAAGGAAGATAAATGGAGTAATTTATTTAGTTTTGTGAGATGCATTTATAAATTAAAAAGGAAAGACTTCTAAAGATAAAGTTTGACTTTATCAAAATTGGAATTGTAAAAGTGAATGTAAGTATACTAATGTTTAGAAAAGGAGTCAATTGATAATGCTAACAGAGTGAATGTGTTGCCAAAGGACAAATTATCTTTTGGAGAAGGGGCTAAAAAAGTATCTATGACTAAAATTGACTCCAAAGATAAAATGAGTAGTTATAAAAGAAAGTCCAATGAAAAATGGGTAGAAATGAGGATAAAAAGATATTGAATCTATATTCATAAAAGGGGTAAATATATTTACTAAAGTGGTACAAAATAATTAACTAAGAAATAGATTTGAAAGTGTTACATAATTAGAATTAATGCATATAAAATATTGTTTCTTTAAAATTAGATAATTTTATGTTAAAAAGTTGATGAATTAATAGAAAATAATGTTTTTAAATTACCTTTTTTTTTAATTTCTAAGTGATGTAATTTGTGTTCCATAACAATAAATAAAATCACAACTTGTGGTCCCTTGTAACTAAAGTTGAAACGTAGATTGGGACACAGATTAAAGAGTGTATAAACTGGACAAAACTAGGGCACATGAAGGAGAAAATTGGAAAATGGTTATCACTTGAATGAATTAGAAGCAAATAAACATGTACAGACAAAATAATCATAAATCTAAAAGTATATATTAAAGATATTTTTATACAAACAAATCATTCTTCGATGCCCGTACTCTTTGAATGATCTGCACATGAATTTTAACAAATCTCTTGATGTGATAGGTAAATTTTACTTTTAGTAAACATCATTAAAAGTATTGTTGTACAAATTCATCACCTCGTGTCAATTACAATAGCATAGTTTACTTTAAAATTTAACTAATAGAAATGATTTTAATTAAACAAATTAAAATTATCAAATATAATTTAAATGCATAGGTAAATTAATTATTTTACCTAATTATATGTTTTACAACCCAATCATTCAAACACCTGACCCGATTGAAAAAAAGGTATAGTTCTTGACCAGTGCACATAATATAGTTTAAAAAATTTGATATGCATCGAAAACAAAATATATAGGAGATTATGAAGCATCATGCACTCAATAATAACCAGCTAAATCTTATCTCTTATTAAAAGTTAAAAATGCTTTTGTCAGAAGATATTTTGGTTTTCCCACGCTTGATCTTTTCTGCATCTGTAATATATTGTATGAAAGTTCATAAATGCCTTTAGGTGGCTGCTGATCCACCACATTTCAAATTTACTTTGATAAACATTATTGTTTATTTATTTTTGAAAAAAAAAAAAAAAAAAAGAAGAGCATCGGGTATGTTAATCTTGGGTCCACAATATGCATTTGACCTAAGGAATCTGGTTCTGTTAATGAAAAGCATGGGTGCCTATCTCTCTCAACCAATTCAATGCAAGCTTCAAAATTTTGCATTTGGGTTATGTCAGTGAGTCCCTAACAAACGTGTACCGGAGTTGGCAGCATTTGGTAACGCCATGCTTCCCTTACTATAACTTCAATTATTGTTCTAAGGCCATGTTAGTTGTCTCCTTTACTATCTTTTCTTTTAAACCTAACCATAACTTCAATTATTGCAGTAAATCCATGTTGGTTGTCTCCTTTACCATTTTCTCCTTTCCTAAGCAAATCTAGCAAAACAATTGTACCCTTTGTTCTATCACTTTTAGCTCATACATGCCACCGAAAGGCTTGACCCTTTTGCTCAAGTTTCACACTCCAAATTTCCCATATTTGGGGCGTGGAAACTTGGAGAGATAATAAGGGGAAGTGGTCTTAAAACTGCACAAGTTAAGGATGTGTGTGAATGGGTCAAAATGTAATTTGTCTAGTATTTTGTGTCACTCACTAACTCACTCACTGCGCATGCCCCATTTGATTGATGATGACAAAATTGTCAGAGTACTGGTTCGTTGATTCATTGAGGATTTTTTTGACCATGAGATGAAAGAAAAAGCCGAATTTTATGGCTAAGAGTGCTCTCAGCCTCACATCATACAATAAAATCAGTACCCATCTGATAGGTGATTAGATTTCCAATTAGGTAGGCTTGTGATGAGAAAATTAAGCAAAATAGGCACGCCTTAATCTTAACGTGTCTTATCAATGCATAGAGAGGATATCACTACCCCATTCCCTCACCAACCATTAAACCACGCATCTCTCTTTTCTTGGACTCTAGTGTAGCATGCATCATAGAGGGCTACCTAGCCTTTCAGAGACACTACAATGTTACATTACCACATCATCATCTATTCTACATTTTGTGTTTTAACAAACCTTTTTGTCCAAATTTTGTTATTGAAATTTCAGATTCCTTTAAAAAAATAATTATCAGCAAAATGAATATTTTATTCTTAAATTTGTCGGAGAAAATATGTGCGTCGTACAATCTGAGTTGTATGCATTCCATATCAATAGGAGACATAAATATTGTTCACGTATTTTCCTTTTAGTGGTAGTGGAAGGAAAATATCGTTCACCAGACTATTGCGTAACTCCAATTTTAATTAATGAAGCATTCTCTATAATCACCAAAAAAATATATAACACTATAATAGGATAGGAATGTTGTTCAAAAACGAGTTTGGATAGGAATTTTAATTTTAGATTAGTTCTAAAATTGATGTGAAAAGAGTGGGTATGGAAAGTTATCAATTTCATCGTAAGTTATAATATTCACCTTTTGTATTCGTTATTATTATATTTAATGTAGAATACATGTATTACATGGATTAAGTGTTAAATCAATGTTAAATTATCAAAATTTTGAATATAATCTACAAATTTTACGTGTATTATGATATAGCATAAAAAAAATACACAAAGTAGTTTTTTAATGTGTTATGTATCTTGGGAGTATTTTCAATCCGTAAAATTAAAACAATCTCAGGCAAAATATAATTTATAATTTAAAATAATCATAAAAAATAAATACTAGGTAATATTGTACAAAGTTTTAAACAATTTAAATTAAATTGTCATATTATTTTAAGTAAAAAATCAAAAATTACCATTTTTTTCTATTTTAAACTTCTAAAATTTTGGTTATCTATCTATTTTGATGTCATCATTATTTTTGTATGCAATGATTTTACGTTTATAAAATGCTACACAAAATTCTCAATATTATCCAATATGTAGATGATGTTATATAAAATTTATTCAAGAGTCCAAAGTGACTACACACATTTAAACAAACACTAGAGATAAGTAGACCTAATACATACATGGATATCTCAAGACAATTTTGAATTGCTTGATTTTCTACTAATTATCAATGTTGAGTCACGTATCTCCAAGATGATTCTGACATAACAGACCAACTTTTTGAGTTTGTATGCTGACTTTGGTAATATTAATACTACGAAGGGATTTGTAGAGAAAAAATTATCTTATACATAACTATATGAGTGTTATAGAAAAAATTGTCATCCAAATCGAAATTATACTAGGATAAAGAATTGTCATAAGGACAAATATCAACACGCAACCTTCAATAATTGTATTCAAGACAACTGCACATAAAAGTTTTTCATGTAAAAATGACTAAGAATTCTTAAGTTATTTTACATGAATTTATTGTTGTGCATACAAAAACTTTTGTAAAACTTCTGCATGTTAGATTATAAGATTGTCTATTAAACAACTTAAAGAGACTCAACTTTTTTTATAAAACCTTCATTGTGTGAAGTTATTCACTTACATAAGGAGCATTTATATATCATATTCTCTGTAGTGAGATTTTCCTTGTAATCACATTCAAACAAATTTGTTGTAAAGACAAATTGTGTACTTGTGAAAGCTAATAATGGCTTAGTTTAAATAATATTTACAATGTAAACAAGGATGAAGTAGAGCTTGTTGAAGAAAAAGGATAATAGAAGACAGAGAAGAAGAAATAAAAGTGAGATTTCAAGAAAGAATGACTAGAGGAAGACTCATATTTTTGGAAGATGAGATTAGAGGATTTGTACATAAATAGTTTTTAGTCTTTAAATGAACTTAAAAGAAGTTAGTACTTCATGTTTTGAACTTAAGAGAGAGCTTGGACGAAATTCATGCACTCTTGAAGTTAGAAGTTTCTTTTGGAACTTCTGAACTACCACTTATTACTTTAAAGTGTACATGTGGTAGTTTAACTCTTCCACTTAATGCTTTAAGCTTTCAAGAATCTTCTTGTATCTATTTAAAACTAGATAAGTGTCTAACATGTAACTTCTCCAAGAATCGTCATTTTTTTTCAAGTTTAATCATTACATCTTTCTACATTCAAAGAATTACTCATAGACACTCCTTAATTTTAAAAGGTTATCATGTACTAATCATGTTTAATAGAGTTAAGTTTTAATTAACAAAGTTCATTATAGAATTAACATGTCATTTATTTATTAATTTATACATAATATCATCATTTAAATAAATTTCAAAGTATTTCCATTCTCGTGTGGAAATAACTCATATATTTGTATCACTAGCACTAAAATATAAATAACCAATGTATTATAACTTACGAACCTCAAACTAAAAATATTCATATATAAGCACTTTATCTTAGATGCTCTAAGAAAGAAACATAAAAAACATAATAAATATGACTCAAAAACATTCAGAACATGCAATTAAAAAAGCAAACAAAACATATCTAGTGTAAGAAGGGGAGTATAACCTTAAGTGATAATACAACACTAAGAAAGGGAATATAATCTTAAGTGATAATGACAATACAACACCAATATGATATAGTACCAAAATTCCAAACCAAACTTGCAACGAGGTCACTTTCATGTTCAAAGAAAAAGAAAATAGAAAATACGGTAATAAGAGAAGGAAAAAAAAGATTTATTATAATAAGAAAAATATCAAGTGATCACATAATAGTGAAATAATAAACAACAAAAACAATAAAAATAAAATAAAAACATAATAAGAGAAAAAAGATAACATGAAAAAAATATATAAGATCCGATCAAATTTTAAATAATTTTATTTTTATGAACACTTTCAACATTGAATACATAAATATAAAACTATCATTTTACATTTTACTATCCCTTGAAGTAATGTAAACTTAGAATGATATCAATTAGTATACATTATATATAATGAACTTATAAAACATTACAACTTTACCACTATAGTTTTTTCTATCGGTTATTAAATAATATATGTAGAATTCTACCGTGGATTGTACTTAACATCAAAGAATACATAGAGTTTGGGGCCGTGTTAACAAGAATTAGAAACATATAGATATTAATTAACTGTATATAATGTGTAACAGTGAAAGATGAAAGTTAAAAGAAAAGAGAAAGTATCCCAGGAGAAAAACTCAGAAGAGTTTATGCACGAGGTACGGGCTGATATTATATGACTACTGGTTATAGAACACGTGGAGAAACACCAGAACAACTTGCAGTGCTGAAAGGGGGGCCCCTGATCAAGATTTCAGCTCTGTATTTTAGTTTTATTATTATGAGTCTTACTTTTATAAGCAGATGTTCTTATTTGTTCAAATTCATGCGTGAACTCAAAAGGAGTGTCAACTTGCCATCATAAAAGCTTGGCTTGGTGGTGTTAAAAGTGGTATTTTTTTTTTCTATTTTAGTGTATTTTTTATATTAATGTTTAAAATAAGTAAAAAAAATTATTTATTAAAATGAGCAAATTTTATTAATTAGATAAGATTTTAAATTAATGAATCTTTCTATTATACATGATGATTTAAGGTTTATTAAATATAAGAGATAGGTAATTTCAATTAAAAATATTAATTAAAGTTATTTCTCTCTACAGTCATTTTTTAATTATTTGTCTTTTAATTATTTGAGACTATGTTTGTTAATTTTAACAATTAATAAAAAAATTAATAATAATAATAATAATTATATATTAACAAAAAAATTAAAACATATGAATTTATTTTAAATATAAACAAAATAATATAATGATAATAATAATAAAAATAATTTTAATTAAATTCATATGAATTTAATTTAAATAATAATAATATTAATAATAATTTTAATGAAATTCATACAAATTTAATTTAAATGGTAATAATAATTATTGAAACAATAATTATAATTAAATTCATATAAATTAAATTAAATTAATAATAATATTATTATTTAGGGATAATAATGATAATAATAATATAATGATAATTTAAAAAAATAATAATAATATTCTAACAAACCTAAATAAAAATAATGACAATAATAATGATTATTATACTAATAATAATATAATAACTTTTATAAATAAAAATAATAATATTTAATAATATAATATTAACTATTCAGTGACAATAAGTGGATCAAGTTGGAGTTGTAAGTTAATACTATTAATATTTTCAGTTATCGGAAAGAAAAAATGAATAAACACTCTAATAGTTAGAGTAACAACTATTTATCATATCATAATAAAATATTAACCATCTTTATAAAACTAACTCAAAAAGAAAAGGATAAGAAAATCTAAAAAAATAATGTGACTAAACAAAAATATTATATTTTCTATCTCAATTTTTAAGATAGACTCTAATATGAAAAAAATAAACAAATATTTCCTAATTACCTAAAAATGATAGAAAAAATATTTTAAAGAAATGATAACTTTGTAAAAAATTTTAATAATTATTTTTTTATTCATAAACTTTTTAAATTAAATAATAAAATATTCATAATTCATTTGTTTTAAATCCCTTCTCTTAAACACGTGAATTGGTCCTTACAATAAATAATCACATTCGGAATTAAAAATATTTAAAAAATAATAATAATTTTTTTTTTAATTTTTAAAATGTATATGGTTAATCGATGTATCGACAAATCCACGTTTATGTGAGACGAAGTAAAAATATTAATGGATAAACGTGCAAAAAGAGATAATTTAACCACAGTGTGACCTTAATGGATAATATGTCAAAAAAAGTCAAGAGTTATTATTAATAGCAATCATGAAAAAGCTTTATTACACATGATCTTCTCTCCCATGTTCTTTTTTCATTAACATATTCTATTACTGTTTTTCAAAATGAAGGGATATTTTTACCAAAAATTAAGCTTCGTATTATATCACAATAATTCAATCTTATATTCAAAAACACTAATTCATTAGTTTTTCTTCTCTGTTTAGATGTTGCAGTTCAAATCTGTATATCCCAAAATACATGATAAAACGAAAAAGATGAAAGTATCCAAAAAATAATAACAAAATAATCCATTATGGATGTAACAAATGTCATATATAATATGATAATCGATAACGTAGAATAACAATATATATAAAAGTAATAATAAAAATATAAATAGTAATTATAATAAATTAAAAATAAAAATAAATTTATTATTTTATTATATTTTATTTTAAATTAGTTTTAATCGTAACATTGCCTTTAGGCTATTCCTATGCAATGGAGATGTATCTCATAGTTGTTTTCTTTGTTCTATTACAATTTTTGATCATGTCTTCACACATAATCAGCTAAGACATTTTATTCATTCTAATCTTTTATCTTATTTTCTACAAATATTTAGATTTAATGACATAATTTATCATTAAACTACTCTTATTTTAGTGAGAACTTATGTCTCAAGACTACTTTCGACATAACTAGTGATTTGCTTCAACCTGTATTGAAAAGTCATGCTCAAGCTCTTTACTCTATGGAAGACCATGACTACCTTTATGCTCGACCTCAAACCCAAACCTATATTGCCAAAGACTTCTTCCAACTCACTGGTGTTATCATCTGATGATGAAGAGATTGAAGAAATGGGCTAAAGTTAGTTCACCCCCTTATTTTTTGTTATTTAAAAAGGGGGTGTTAAAGTGTAAAACGGGGAAGTCAAGAAAAATGGAAATATATATTAAGGGGGAAGTTATCGAAAGAGTGAAGATCAACTTAATGGAGAGCAAGGCATGAAGAATAAGAAGAAAAAGAGAATATAAGAGTATTGTATGTTGTTTTGTTCATATGCTTAATTGTAATAGACTGATATATAAATTCTGATGTGTTAGTAGAACAAAACAATATGTTTTTATGTTTAAAAACTCTGCATTGAAATTGCACTACTTAATATTATCCATAATTTGATTAGGTGTTAAAAGTAACAAGCACAAAACATGGTCATGTTTCGTCCGTAAGACGATAACCTTTGCTAAAACAACAGATAATGTAAGACAATAGTGTTGTCAACTCCCAGGTACTACCATTGTCAAGCCTGGAAAAGTTTATCTACTTCATACAAATATGTGCTTTACACAAGTTCAAGTAAATGCAAATGTCTAAGAAGATATAAGTACATCCAACTATCAATATATTACTTAAAGAAGAGAAGAACACTTAATGTATATATGGAAAGCATTTAATGCATCTTCTACGTCCAAGCTCATCATACACAAAGAAGACATTCAAGTGAGTCCAAAGTTGCTCAACAACCAAAGAAGGATTTGAAACAACTTCATTCTTTTGCGTCTATATAAAGTCATATATAAAGAAGAACAGTAAAAGAGTTTGATTTGAAAAAGTGATAAAATGTTGCCAGTATCTTTTTGTGCCTTAAATACCTTTGTAAGAAAATTGTTGTATTCATTTAGCAAACTAATATAGATTGCTCAACCTTGTAGATTTCGAAAGGCCCAATCCTTCTCAAGTAAGCAACCTTGTGATCATACTTTAAAAAAATGAGTGACTTGTTGTTTAAAGAATATTTGGGTTATTCAAGAGTAGCTTGTTGTTTAAACATGTTCGTGTTAGATAACAGTAGCTTGTTGCTAAAGAATACTTGTATTAGCTAAGAGTGGCTTGTTATCAAATAATATTCGTACAAGTTAGACAAGAATGGGTATGAGCCAAACAAAAATACTCTTGTATATTCTAACATTAGTCTGAATGGAACTCTAACAGTTATTTGAGAATTGAACACAATATTTGTTGTCAGATGAACCAATATAAAAACATCTTGAGTAATTTATACTCTTTCTTATCTTATTATATTGCATGTTAAAGATGGAGAAGTGTTTCAAATTCAGTTAGTGAAAATCTTTATCAATTTTTTTGACTAACAAAACCTATTGTTTGTCTATACATATTCAAATGATACTTGCGAAAAATTGTGAAAAATAATAATATACAATTCAATCGCTTCTTCTTATGATTTTTATGTTTTTCACAAGAGAAAAAGGAAAGAGAGAGCAATAAGAATAATGAGAGGGAAAGTAAGAATTTGCAATATTTAAAAGATTAACATCAAGAAGAATAACAAATATCATTAGTGAGGGACAAGGAGAAAACAAAAAGCAAAAAATTGGAATTTTAAATATCTTTTTGCAATTTTACATTGAGAGTGTAGTGATTCATATAAAAACCATCATTCTGTACCAAACCAATGTAGAATGGCAATTTCAAATTGGCCAATACACATTTGATATAAAAACTTATTGAAAATTAAGAAATTTTTAGTGCATTTTTTATACTATATTGACTACATGATAAGAAGACTTTCATTAAATGTCTTCTCCTTTTAAAGTAAAGGTCACTTTCAAGTCCAACTTAAATGAATGTTCATTTGTTTCTCTAAAAGAAAATCAAACAAGTGACAAATAGTATAATGCACCAACTTATCAAATTGAAAAAATATATGTTTATATATGTATATAAATTGAATTGCTTAAATTGTGTTTGCTAATGAAGTGCTTTGACTTTCAAACTTGGCTCAATTAAGATAATCTAGAGTCATCATGATTTTTTTAACTATATTATTGGTAAGGAACTTGTCAACTTTATATATAGTTGTAGGAGAATTTGACCTATCACTTTTAGTGAACACTTTTAGTGGAAGTTCACTTCCTAACACTACAAGAAAAATACTATTTATATACCAATTTTAGCTATCAAATAAAATGATTGTTAATTGTGATCAAAATAATCACCAAATTAGGTTTTGCTTGCTAAATAACTAAAAAAGGAAGTAATGATTGAATTTAGTGATCAATTAAGTCAAGATAATTGGTATCTAATATTAGCTACCAAGGTTTTAGTCACTTATACTATTAAATTTTAAATTAGTCTATACCTTATACTATCAAAACCTAATTTTGTGGTTATTTTAGTCATAATTACCGACTATTTTATTTAGTAACTAAAAATTAGTATCTAAATAATTTTTTTTGTAATGTAAAATTTATTCTCCAATGACAAATATTTATATTTGTAGTATAAAATTTAAAATTAAAAGAAACATATTTTTATTGATTTTTTCAAAGGATAAATTTTATTCGCTTTCTTTTCAAACTTTTTAGTTCCTCATATTTAAGGATTTTATTTCACTAGATCAGTTTTGTTTTTCCCATTTGTTGCTCTATTTTTGTACATGGTAGAGGTAAAAAAATTTTATTATTTAGATTACTTTACATTGTTCCTAGATTTTGGTGGCTGCGTGTAACTTTGAATCTTGTATATACCGCTAATTGTTAAGAAAAATAGTCACACATACAGTATACTTTACCTCTTAAAAAGAAAAAGAAAAATCATAAGTATTTCCTAAATTCCACTACTTTAATATAACTATTTAAAATTGTAGTGTTGATTAGTTAGTTTAGTGATCTATTCTACACTAGAATTTATATATCTATGTTTTGCACACTTAATCTAGACTTCTCTAAATCTTTTTCGTAATATATATACGTGTTTTATGCTCGTTTACCGTTGTAATTTTGTGTTGTTTCTATTTTTTTTTTTTCTCTCAGAAGAATTGTTGTTGTTGTTTCTCCATACATAATCTGAAACAATTGTTGTTTTTCGTTTTCTAGTTTGTTTGTATGTTTTTCTAAGACAATATTCACCTATGCCTTCCTTCCATCCTCTAGATCAAACAATAGTTTAATACGAAAACTGTTATGGAGTTTTTGTTGGAAGGTTAAGTTAGCAAAACAAAGTGAAACATATTTGAGGTAGAACTAGAAAATCAGAAATCAATTTTTGTTTTGGGCAAGTAATAGAACTTCGGAATCCACGTCAACAACACGTTGAGGAACAATTTTTGTGTTAAATAAAAATGCCTTCAGAACGGAAAAAGGTGCTTCCCAAGACACAACAATTGTTTTCTTGTCATGTGTTTGTGTGTTCAATACTCATGGTCACAAACAGACACGTGAAATTTTGTCTTTAAAGTACAAAGAAATGGAAAAATATTGGTTCAATCTGAGTAATTATCCTCACAAATAGTTAACATTATCCCTATCAATGTCTACTAAGATAATAAATTTTTCTTTTACTCAAAGTTTCTTTCTGACTTCTATTTATGTGTAAGAATTTTTTTATCAAGAATTAGACACCATTTATTCTAGCGAAAATTATTTAAAAATACTGACTTGTGAAAAATATATAATCTTTCATATTTCACAATATTATAAATATCATTAATATCTAGTACAATAAACAAAAAAAAAATTTTGGGCAGTACTTTATCCTATAAAAAAAAAAAAACTATTGTCTTTTAAAATTAACGTACATAAATTAAAAAATTACAAACTTTCATTGAATCTTAATTAAAACACATTTGTTGATCAAATTTTATTTCATTTAGTTAATTGAAATAGTTTTATATTATTTATTTGTAAAATTATTAAATCAATACATGCCCGTTACAAAACATAATCAAAACTTAAATTTGTAAAAGTCAAAATACAGGTATCTCATGATCAATTTTAGTAATAGCAAAATTAACTTTCTCACAATAAATTTTTACATGAATCTGTAGGATGGTATCTGTATGCACATTAAAAGCACATTTAACTCTGTCAAACTAGCTGTCTTCAATTCGCACCACCGTGCTTTTGTATGGTAGCCAAACAGACTATAATCGATTAAGGGCTTAAAGGGTTTGTTAGAAAAGAAACAAAAATGAAAAAGGTGGCATTAGTTTTGTTAAGGTTTCGTAACGAGAGACAAAGGCTGAGCACCGTAACGAGAGACAAAGGCTGAGCATCGTAACACTGTGTGCTCTTCTTATGAATTGAAAGTAGGTACATTTCCAAACAAGTCCTTTTCACCTCTACATGGGAAAATGCCCAAGTTATGAAATGAGGTCCTAATTCATTATTCCTTCATCAAATATCAAGGTTATGTTTGACTTTAAGGTTATTATCGATGGTAACAAGATTTCTAAACAAATTAATACAATTATATATCTAGAACTTGACGTCGAAATAACTAGTTAAACTTAAATTAATTCAGTTACAAGGTATAAACCGATTTGAACATATGATTTAAAAAAAGTGTTCTTTGTTTAATTTTTAAAATTTGATATTAATATTTTAAAATAAACAATATATGTATGTATAGCATCTACAAATCAGTGTAAACAAATTATTAGGATATAAATTATTTTACAAAACGTGTAATTTGGTCAATTTCTATTTTTTTTTGTTTGACGTGCATATAATTTTGTATTATATTAACTCGTCATTTTTTATTTTGTATGTAAATTTGTTTTTGTTAGTAGACATGATTGTAGTTTACTTATCAACATAGTTATTATGATATACATTACATAAATTATTTTATTATTGAATTATTATTTGTGAAAAGTGGTTATTAGGGTTGAATTTGAGGCAATTGGGAGGATTAAAATTAAAATATGGATGAAAGTGTGGTTGGAAAGTTGGGAAATGTGTGTGAAAGGAAGTGAATGTGTTTTTTGCGTGAGCATATGAAAAGATGAGGTAAGGTTTTGTTGGGAAGGAGCAGGAAAGTGGTGAGTTTATGAAAGGAAAACGAGCATTGATGTGTTTGCATTTGCAGGGCAAGGGAGTGAGTTGGCCCAGCTGTGCCTCCAATCTCCGTACCACCCTTCAATTCTCATCTGCACCAGACACTCACTCTTCTGTGAATCACTCACCTCAACCAATATATTCTTGCCTAATATTTTCAGACAAATTTATTACCCCCAACTAACCCATCTCATTCACCTGCACAACTCATAATAATAATTATTCACATCTCCTTCATATTCTCACTTATTTCAAAATACCACTAAATTTGGCATATTATTCAATATTTTAAGACAATTTAATAAATATGCACAATCAACTAATTTAAAATCATTATTGTTATAACTTTTTAAGTAGTGATTACATATCATACATAATCCATTTTAATTACATGATTATGAAAAACAATTAACACAGTTAATAGATTCTACATTATTTACTAGTTTAAAAGATATATAAGGTGAAATACATCTACATCTATTTACCCTGCCCCTAGTAGTAGATAGTAGCTCTAATATCTTGAACCTTTCATTCATAAACTCCTTTGTTTTTTACCAAAACCTAATATGCAATTTTTATCTTTTCTTTTTATTGTTTTGTTTGTATTCTCTTCTCAAATCATTAGTGGTTTAGATTTTGGACCCTAATGTGTTGTTGTATCCCTCTTTCTCCTCACAACCCCATTTAAACCTCAGATTTTGTCATCACTTCTCATTATAACCATCATCATCGCCATTTCTATCTGCATCATCATCACTCTCTTACCTCCACACACACACCATTAACCCCTTCACTTGTTTTTTTCTTCTTCCTTTCCCTTTCCAACCCAACAATTCACCCTTTCAAGAAAATGCTTTAAGCTTGTTAAAAACCCTAATCTCCCCTTTTTCTCTCTCCCTCTCACTCCTGTTATATCATTCTTGAAGAGACAACGGACATGGACCTCACCTCCAGCAGTACCCACACAATACAAACCTTGGATGCAGATACTAAGATCACACCTTCCATCAACCCCACCAACAATACCACCCCAAAGTCTCTATCTTTCACCAACGGCACCCCCAAGCGCCACCCCACCGCCACCGCTGCTCCACCGCCACAACCACCGTCCATGGTGGTCACCTACAAGGAATGCCTCAAAAACCACGCCGCCAGCCTGGGTGGCCATGCACTCGATGGCTGTGGCGAGTTCATGCCTTCGTCCACCACCAACTCAACCGATCCTCGCTCCCTTAAGTGCGCCGCGTGTGGCTGCCACCGCAACTTCCACCGCCGTGATCCTCAAGAACACACCAACAACATTCACAGCACCAACACCACCGCCGCCGCCGCCGCCAACAATAACCCCACTTTTCTGAGCTGCATCTACACCCCTTCAGCAGCACCAGCACCAATCTCTCAGCGAGCCATGAGCCAAAGCACGAGTCCGAACCTGAGTTCGAGCCCGAGCCACAGTCCGAGCCCAATGTCAAGCCCCTCACCTCCTCCACTCTCCCACGTGCCACCGTACCACGGTTCAGCACCCCACATGCTTTTAGCCCTCGGCACTGGCTATTCTACACCCTCCGATGAACATAACCACCACAGAGGCCTCACCTTTTCGAGCGTGATGTTGAAGAGCGAGAACCCGAAGAAGAGGTACAGGACCAAGTTCAGCAAGGAGCAGAAGGAGAAGATGCGTAGCTTCTCTGAGAAACTGGGGTGGAGAATGCAGAAAGGGGATGATGGATTGGTCCAGCAATTCTGCAATGATATTGGGGTCTCTAGAGGGGTCTTCAAGGTGTGGATGCATAACAACAAGAACACTTTTAGGAGAAGATTGGATCAAGGAGAAAATGCAAATCCAAACGCAAATGCAAATTCTCCTCAAAGTATTGGGGATCATGATGACGGCAATAATACCAGTGGTGGAGGTGGTTTTGACAGTGATATCAACAACCCCTATAATCCAAATAGCAACAACAACAATGACATTCACATGAATGAAGAAGATGGATGTCGCAATGTTCATGTTTCTCTTAATGGGCTCTCATCTTAGCTATTGTCAAGAAACTTAGTTAGACGGGAACGGAGCTTGAAGCAAAGCTATTTCGCCATTATCATTATTGTTTATTGCCATCTTTTTCGATTTCTTTTTTCTTTTTGAAATCAGTTAAGACTATAGGAAAATTCAAGGTTGTCTTGTATTAAAATGTCATATTATTGTGCTTGTGTTATGTTCATAGACATGTCTCACCCTCTTCCTCTGATAGCTCTTATTGCTGTCACGTTTTCTCCTTTATAAAGTGCAGGTATATTTTAAGTGATTTAACTGTGAGACGTAGATATTCTTTATTGTGCATCTACTACTTTCTTTGAAATTTCCACCTTCCAAAATGCCCACACTTGTTTGTCCAATTCACGACCATTTGGGGTGGAAATGGAACCTATCTGCAATTTTGTCCTTATTCATTTATGGAGATCTCCTACCATTACAAGATTTTATCTTGGAGATAATGCTGTTGATGCTTCTGGTGAAACATTGCACGAGCAAAGTTGTAAAATCTAATCTTTCCATTAATTTCTCTTTTATGAGATCTATCGCATTTTGGGTGTGCAAGTGGTCCTAGGTAAGTGATCTCCTAAGAAAGAAACGAAAGGATTAAACCCATTAATCCCATTAACAAGGACATTAATCCATTCCATTTGATTTGTTTGGTCTTATCTTGCTAACTTTTACTTCTTAAAACCCTTATTACAAGCAATTATCTTGATATAAAAAGGGAATTATTAGAAGCATATAATACGCTTTTGGAATATTACAAGATTGAAAATGCATATTGTCTGTTGTGGTGTATATCTATTATTAATAAACATCATTTAATTATGATAATCTTCTGTTTCTTTATGCGTAGAAGGCAAGCAGAATGATTTGGTTAATCAATAATTAATGGAAAGTAATGCGGCAGTGCTGTCTTATTCAGCCCACATTCCATTTTTAGTTAGTCAAATGATACGGCAAATTTGTTGTTTTGCTGTTTCATTATATATTTAACTAGTTTAAGGTGGGAGGAAGTTTTTATTCTAAGCTTAGTGTAAAACTACTATAGCTTTTAGCTTTTGGGAGACCTTATAAATCAGGATTCCTTATTTTACCTGTACTTTCCTGTGCTGTTAACATGCAATGATAACCCATGTAAGATAATCAGAAGAGTCACTTGCTTAATTATAATTGATGAATTCAGATGTAAGTTTCATGAGGATTAAAATATGTTTCATTGGGCTTTTAAGATGCCACGTTGTTTTCTTTCCTTTCAAGTTCATAGTTTATAATTGTTGGAACGAAATGACCCTTTTGTAATGAGTTTTTGATAGAATAGGTGTATATAAGATATCAGCTTTTACAGAGAATGGACCACTGAGGAATTAATGCCATTTTGGAAGCTTTGTTGCTGCAGCAGTGGACCTCTATTCTTTGCTTCTTATGTGTTTTATTTTCCTTTGCTTTTTTAGAGGGGACCAAATCTTTGATCTTGTGCCTTTCCTCTGGCTGATGAAGCAGGCCCACTTGGAAAAGGAATACCACTACACAGCCCAAATAAAATGCTAGGTCACAATTTTTCATGTTTTTTAGCATAAAGATTCTTATATAATTTTTTTAGATTCGATAACTGATATAATTATCACAAAATAATATTATAATTTATAATTAAATGACAGTGTAAAATATATTTATACTGTGAAAACACATTTTAGTTCAATTTATAGAACAAAAGTAAGTAACATGGTCATTTTCACACATAGACTGAGGAATACTTCAAAGTCACACCTCCACTTGCAAATACACACACCCACGCAGATTTGAGGGATGAATAATTGCGTATTTTAACAGACAAACAAACGAAATTTTTTATTTATTAATAGTATTAAAGTTTATACTAAAGGAAACAGGGAATATAAATAAATTAATATCTACTTCTTTAATAAGTATGATGTGGTATAATAATGTCTTGCTACTCTAGATTTAATCATGTGAACAAACTAGTTATATCGATTAAAGGGTATTTCTATAAATGGAGGAAACAGACAGTTTTGAATTGATAATTAATTATTATTTTAATAAACAAAGCAAGATATTTTCATTATAATTATAAAATAAATTTGTATAGTTCAAGAACAAGAAAGAATATATTTAGATCGTGCTAAGAATATGTTATATTAATATCTCGTCAATCTATTGTGTTTGTATTTTGGTTTGACCACTGGTTACACATGTTTCAAGATGTTAAACTTGACTGATGGTTTTTAATGGATTAATTCTTATTGAATGTAGTTTCAAGGTTTTGCAGACAATTTTCTAATCATTAAACATTTTTTAAATATTTAGACACTGTTTCCTTAATAGAAAAGATTTAAACACCCCTTAATTGGATAATTAATAAACAAACTTGAAAGCTCAATGTGATGAAAATTTTTAAAAAAATAAACTTTGGATTTTTATCAAGTAAAGATGGTCAAAATAGAGTTTTCTGACTATATTAACCATAAATTATTTTTGAATATGCATCTGAAAGAACACTTAATTCATGATCATAATTTTAATGTAACCTTGAGGAAATCTTGAATTCTTAATTTTGAAATCTTGATGCAAACCCATAATGAAATGAATGAAAGGAAAACTACTTTATGACCTGTTGCAAGGCCTGTGTCAAACTAACTTTACAACAATTTTATAATCTCTAAATGACAACAAATATTCTTCACTCTTTTTAAGGGATAAATCTCATTGATAAGAGGGGACCATACCTTCAAATATGTTTAAAAAATTAACATTCATCACTTAATTAAAATAAAATATTATTTTCCAACAATTAATATTACCTAATATTCTCCATTCCCTTTTAATTCTAAATATTTTTCTAAATTTTATTTATATTTAATTGCCCTTTTACAAATTTAAAATAATATTAATTAATATTTTGTTAATTATATTTTTGTTCAGTTTATCTTCAATTAATTCAAATTCATGCATTTATTATGAAGTAAAAAAAATAGAAAAGATAAAATAGAAAATTTGACTATTTTTTAAGAATTAAGAAATTTTATTATATTTTTTATTTCTACACAAAAAACTTAAAAAGATCAATAAAGAAGTGTATTCGTTCATGCATTTATTATTAGTAATCCAAAGATTAATCAAACAAATAAGTAATGCTAATTCAAAAAAAAATTCAAACATCTCCCCGCTCATTCAGATAACATTAGTTTAGTCATTAGAAAAAAAAAAGTTACTATAGAGAAATATAAAAAATGGTAGAAGATTATAATTGTTTGAGGAAGTAATGAGCTTTTACCAATACAAAAACTTGTATACATGATGGAAGCAAACATCACACATATTTATAAACTTGTATTTCATACACAATATGATTAAAAAAATTATACTATCTCAACAAATGACTTAAAAATAATTTACTGCTAATAACTTGTATTAATTTTTATTGCTAATAATCTTGATATTCGATGTGTACCATTATAATGTTATGATCTTAATTTTAAAATGTTCTATTTCTAACTATTTTATTGAGTCACTATTTTGATAAATCTAAATAATGATTGTCTTAACAATATCTAAAATACACGCTTAATAGGCTAGTAATAAGCTAACTCATCTCTGTCTGTTAGCTTTTGGGCTTTACAAGCACCCTGTGTCAAGCAATTTTTCCTGACCAAACTATTCACATACTATTCCAATTCCATTATTCATAACACAATATAATTTATTTAATTAATTTTTGTGGTGTCGTGTGTGGCGTGAATCTTATTATGTTTGAAAGATATTTATTTTTATAAAAAATAAGAAATAACTAGTTCTTATAGTTTATTTTAGGCTTAATTAATTTTTTCCTTATAATTTAGTTTTTTTTTTTTATTTTTAACTTTTTAAAAAAAATTCAATTTTGTCTAATATTCACAAACTTTTCCAATTTCATCCTTACAGTCAACATCCGTCTACATGCATTGGCTAATGGTAAACACATGGCCTTTCCACAATGGCAGCTAATTATTCCACGTCCCCTTTTTCTACATTTTATTTTATTTTTTAAAAAAAAGTTGCATCTATTGGAAATAATAAACATAATGTTTTGCTGTTTGAAAAGGTAAAAGTGACTTATATATAAAAAAAAAAGGTCGTGAAAAAGGTTGTGAATGTGTTGGTTTGATTGAAAGGTATTCGAAATTAGGGTTGTGTTCAACAAGTATTCCTTTGGTGTCACTTGAAACTATTTATAAGATTGAAAGTGTCTCTGTTATATAATTATAATAATTAATAAAAAGTAAATTATCTGCATAACTATTTTTTTACAGATTTTACTATATTTTTTATGCTTTAGTAATTATTTTTATTATAATAATAATTGTATACAAAAATTAATTATATTTTTTTATTTTTTATTATCATAAAAAATATCGACATACAGGTATGATAGTGTACTATTGAGTTCAAATGTGTTTTGAGAAAGAAATTAAATAATAAAAAAACTTATAATTCTTCCTTTTATTAGGTGAGGTAATTATTCATGTGAATATAGATTGTGGTTCTTAAAGTTAAAATATTTGTCCCTGTACGTCAATTAACTTTGTTTCTATAATTTGTGTTTTCTAATGATTGGAAAATAATAGTTTAAATTATACTTAATAAGATACTAATATATGAAAATGAAAAATATATATTAATAAAATTATAAGAATCAAAATCTGAAGCAATATATTAAAATAAGTAAATATGTAAAAAAAAACTAATTGTTTCAAAATCGGCTCTGCCAAAATGACAAAATATACTTTAATGGACGGACCTCCCGCGAACTCGAAAAAAAAAAACAATTGAATATTATAATTATTTAAAAGTACTATAATTATAAATTATTAATATTTACTGTAAAAAAACTCACATCAATGAGTTCTATTTAATCCGAAATTCTAAATTCGAATGCAAACTATTTTTATTATGATGGGCGTGGGCCTTCTCTGGTTATTCAAATTAGGCTTTGCTATTTACACCCACATTTCTTCCTATATACACTATCACATCTTTTTAATTGTATTTCTGAAAAACTCCTTTATTTCTATTATACTTTATAAAATAATTTTCAAAACATATTTTTTTTTTGTTTAATACAAATATTTTTTTAAATATGAAAATCAAAAGAGTATTCCATAAAACATTTTTTGAATACCTTTTACTTTTTATGTTTTGAAAAGTACTTTCTTAAACATTAATAAAATAAAAATGTCAAGAAATAAATTTTACAGTATAAAAAAAAGTATTTCAAAAGGTGTTCTTTATAATGTAAAAGCAAAAAAGTGGAGTTTTGAATTTAATTATTTCAGTTTATTTTATTTTATTTTCATTTATTTTATTAAGATGTAAAAGTGGATATGTAGATTACTTTATGGCCATGGAATTGCAATGTTGAATTAGACTTAATATATTGCCATCAAGATTGCGAAGGTTATACTCATACATTACACAAAAAAAAGTCATTAGTAATTCTAATTATTTAGTTTATAGGAAATAAATATTATTTTATTTCAATTTAACATATGTAATTCTTCTCCGTTTTATGAACCTGAACCAAATTATTTTTTTTTTATATCTTCCTATAAATTATTTGATATTATTTAAAAAAATCTAACTATTTTTATTTTCACTAGTTTTAGGGTTCCTTCAAAAAGAAAATATATGTTAATAAATTGTCTTTTGTATATTATATTTTGATATCACTTGTTTTGTTAGATGAAAATAAGAGATTGAACTTTAATACTATTTGGAATAAAATTATCACATGTAATCTCAAAAATCATTTTTCAGTAAATAAGTTCTTTTTCCGAAGACTTTTTTTTTTTTTTTTTTTTTTAAAAAT